>Ga0080013_1002247_pt1 | contig 23209 bp, 14 predicted proteins | sample ETNvirenome_6_85_FD_69236 | JGI IMG/M metagenome (GOLD analysis project Ga0080013, IMG submission 69236) | Marine viral communities from the Pacific Ocean - ETNP_6_85 (SPADES assembly) (version 2) | ecosystem: Environmental > Aquatic > Marine > Oceanic | place: Pacific Ocean | collected 2013-06-19
TGTCGGGCTCGGGTATCCCCTTGGTCGTCGATGGCGCCATCAGTTCTAGTCGTGCCCTTTATGCAACAGATTTGGTATTAAAGACTAATGAATCCAGCGGAATTGCTACACTTTATATCGAAGGCACCAATGGCACTGAAATCATTGGTATGACCGGCGGCGGCATGAACATCCTCTCCCAGGGCGGCGATCTCCACCTCGTCTCCTACGACGCGATCTCCTGGGGTACCGACAATACGTATTGGAAAATGAGTTTAAGCACCGACGGTGATCTCAGCCTCCCATCCATGTCTGCCGCCAATACCAAGGGACGGATACATGTTTCCGGAAGCGACAGCGACAATCTATTCTATACCAATTCGGACAGCAATGATGACGTTTTCGTTGTCTGCGGCGACGGCAAAGTCGGCATCGGCACGGCGTCGCCCCAAGCTCCTCTTCATATTACTGGAAACCTCGAGCCAGCCCTTCTTATTGAAGATGGCAATATTCATTTAAGTGGTACCCATCCGTATCACCATCCAGAAATTCAGTTTATTGACAATGCCCATATTGGTGTTGCTGGTCTTAAAATAAGATATAACAATAGCAACGGTAGTAGTTACTTTGAAAATATGTTTAACAACACAAATGCCGGTATCTTTTTCACCACTCGCGAAGCTGGAACCGCTGATAACGTTTTGTCCCTGGTTGCAGGACAGGTTGGTATAGGTACAACAACACCCAACTCCACCTTTCAAGTTAGTGGCTCGCAGGCCGGAAATTATACAGCCATTACTGATGACATAACGTTAAATGAAACCCACTACACAGTAGATCTTACTGACACCGATGATGCAACCGTAACTCTTCCAGCTGCTAGCGGAGTTACTGGAAGAACATATCACATTTTGACTACCGGCAATGGCGAGCAGACACTTACGATTACCGGCTCTGGCGGTCAGTTTATGGGTTCCAACCAGGATTCGGGCCCAGAGGATTCAATCGAAATCGACGGCGGCGCGCAGAGCGTTACACTTCTGAGTACCGGTACGTATTGGTTTATTTTAACAGATAACAGGCAGCAGGGACACTAGAAATCACATCTATTAGTCATTTCCTCATCTTACACACTAATTACATTTGATTACGTATCAGAATTTGGAGTAATTCTATGTCTTCGTTGTTAGAAGAAGCTATTGTTGACGCTAAAGCGCTTAAGGAAGCGGCATTAAAAAATGCCGAAACTGCTGTATTGGAAAAGTATTCAAGCGATGTAAAGCGCGCTCTAAACACTTTGTTAGAGCAGGAGGAAGACCCAACGGATATGGGCGACCTCGGTGGCGACTTGGACATGGGCCTTGGAGGCGGCGATGTTGCGCCCCCCACTGAACCGGGTGATGCATCCTTTTTAGAGGAAACTCCCTACGCATTTCAAACTGAGGAGCTTGATGCTCCTGCAGCGGATGAAATTGTAGAAATCGATTTTGATGAATTGAAGACCCGTCTCGAAGAAGAAGAGGCCGAAGGAGAAATGGGATCCCCGGATGACATACTCGGGTCCGAAGACGTTGCAATGGAACTTCAGGAAGATGGGTATATTACGCCCCGCGAACTCGAAGATGACAGCGATGAAGATGTGGCGTCAGAGTTAGCCGAAGACGAAGATATTGAACTTTCGGAAGAGATGATCGATTCTTTGGTCAGCGAACTTCTTAATGTTGATATGAATCCAGAACTTCAGGGATGGTCCTCCCTAGGCTCCGCTTATAATAGTACGGAGCAGGCCAATAACGATGAAATGGCTGCAGCCGCAGCGGCCCACCTCGACGAAGACGAGGAATTAGAAGAGAAAGCAGAGACGGTTTCAACACCGGACGATGTCGATCTTTATGAGGCAAAAATCAAGAATCTTAAAGTTTCTGTTAGAGAGCTACACGCTCTGTTACAAGAGGCCAAGGTCCAACTGAAAAGTTTGAACTTGGCAAATGCCAAACTTGTTTATCAAAACAAGGCATTAGGCAGCACCTCCTTGAATGAGCGACAAAAAACTAAAATTGTCGAAGCTGTTAGTCGTGCCAATTCGGCTCAAGAAGCGAAAATCTTGTTTGAAACCATTCAAAACGCAGTGAGCGTCTCGAACTCTACGAATAGTTCTAGGCCACAAACACTTCGTGAAGCAGTTTCCAAGCATACTTCTTTGCTCCTGAGTGCTCAGAAAGAAAGTAAGGCAACCACAGATCCTAGAATGGATCGAATGCTGCGTTTAGCAGGATTAGACTAAATTATACTATAGGAGGTTAAAAAATGTCTATCGTACAAAAATTAACCGAAGGTATCGTTAACCGCGATCTCTCTACGGAAGGCGCCGCTCTCATTGCAAAATGGGAGAATACGGGTCTTCTTGAGGGTATCGGCGATGATGCCGCTCGGAACGGGATGGCCCGATTGCTTGAGAACCAGGCAAAAGAGTTACTCCGTGAGTCGTCCAGCATGGCTGCTGGCGACGTTGAGGGCTTTGCGGCTGTCGCATTTCCCCTCGTTCGCCGCGTTTTCGGTGGCTTAATTGCCAACGATCTCGTAAGCGTACAACCGATGAGCTTGCCCTCGGGCCTCATCTTCTTCCTGGACTTTGTGTATTCACCTGATGTTGGTGATCGCTCATCCACTAACGGCCGCCTTGGCGCCGAGCCCAACAAATCCATCTATGGTGGTGGAATTGTCGGTTCGCAGATCACTGGTGGTATCAACCTAGCTTCCGGATCAAATCCAGAAGTTGGTCCGTATGCCCTTAACAACGGTTATGCGTCCCCGACTGGTTCGGCAACTTTGGCCGGCACTAGCTGGACGATCGTTGCTTCCGGTACTGCGGGTGATTACTACGCTACTGGTGGTTTTGGAGCCAGTAAGCACGTCACGCTTGGTTCGCTTTGCGACTTTGATGTGGATCTGTCGGGATCCCCCGTCCTCGTCGCTGAAGTGGCCCTGTCCTCGTTCAACTTTGAGGGCGAAGAGCTTAACAAGGATGACTTTGTGGCAGTTCAGGTTTCCGGTTCTGGTGGATCTGGTGGCGTTGGTGGTTTCAACTTCCTCGCCGGTTCAGGTTCTGCGAACAATGGTTCCGCTGGTGGTCACATTCGACTTGTTCGACGTCTCACCCAGTACAGCTCTGCTTCGCAGGGTGGCCCAATTGGCGACCGCGCTTCGAGCAACGTGCTCCTGGTCTTCGAGGGAACTTCTACCCTTACGCAAGCGATGATTGCTAAGTCGCTTACGGGTTCACAAGCTGCCGCGAACACCTGGTCATGGCCCGAGACTGACGACTTCGACAATGGCGGAGCCCTTGGTTCTGTTATTGGTGGAGCGGAATGGGGACTTGAGAATAGTCCGAACATTCCGGAGATCGACATCAAGGTCGACAGTGTAGCCGTCACCGCGGTTACCAAGAAGCTCAAGGCTAAGTGGACCCCGGAGTTAGGACAAGATCTTAACGCCTACCACAACCTTGACGCTGAGGTCGAGCTTACTCAGATTCTGTCTGAGCAGATCGCTCTTGAAATTGATCGCGAGATCCTTGAGGACCTCGTTCGTGGCTCAACCGCTGGCATCCGCCACTGGTCCCGTGCTGCTGGTCGTTTCGTCAACCGCGAAACTGGTGTGGAAATGGGTGCCTCTACGACGCCTGACTTCACTGGTAACGTTAGTGAGTGGTATGAGACCCTCGTTGAGACCATCAACGATGTTTCTGCCCAGATCCACCGCAAGACTCTGCGCGGTGCTGCCAACTTCGTCGTCTGCGGACCTGAAGTTGCCAACATCCTTGAGTTCACCGCTGGCTTCCGCGCTAACGTGACTGCTGATAGTGATCGTGGCGATATTGGAACCGTGAAGGTTGGTTCACTTTCGAAGAAGTTCGACATTTATGTCGATCCGTACTTCCCGCGTACTTTGGTCCTCGTTGGCCGACGCGGAGGTAGCTTCCTAGAGAGTGGCTATGTTTACGCTCCGTACGTGCCACTGCAGACTACGCCTACAATCTTCGGTGTTGAAGATTTCGTGCCCCGTAAGGGAGTCATGACTCGATACGCCAAGAAGATGGTGCGTCCTGACATGTACGGTCTTGTGATTGTACAAGATCTAGTCTAGAGCTGACTTCGGTCAACTTTTCTGAAAGCCCCGGCTCGAAAGAGCCGGGGCTTTCTATTTAGTAATGAACAAAAGAGGTATTATCAATGGCAATCCCTAATTTACAACCCGCCTCCACGAGTAATTCTAATATTTTACCCGTTACGGGAGCGATTGCAAATGTATCTAGCTCGTTGCCATTTGGAATATATGTAGAGTCCGGTCCCTTTTTGTCTGGCGCCGTCGATCAGGTGGCCTATACCTATAAGAAGTTAGGCGGAGATGTACTCGATATTGAGTTAACCGAAGGAAATGTATATGCTGCTTACGAAGAAGCTGTATTAGAGTATTCCTATCTTATTAATCTTCATCAGACAAAAAACTCACTATCGAATTATTTAGGCGCCGCAACAGCCTCTTTTAATCAAGATGGGCAGATTGAATCAGGGTCAGCTCTTTCGGGATCGGACATCGAGCTACGATACCCCAGGTTCGACTATGGTTACGTCCGCCGGATATCCGAAGGTTTAGCCACCGAGACGGGATTCGGCGGCCTCACCCCTATTTATTCAGCTTCATTCTCCACTATTCCACAACGACAAGATTATGATCTTCAGACCTTAATTTCTTCGTCGTCCTCTGCTGATACGACGGTGCCATATTATGGCGCAGTACAAGATAAGAGAATTATAGTTCGTAAAGTATTTTTTAAGAGCCCGCGTGCCATGTGGAGATTTTATGGTTATTACGGGGGCTTCTCCGTTGTGGGAAATATGAGAACCTATGGGCAGTTTGCGGATGACTCCACGTTTGACATTATACCGGTGTGGCAGAACAAACTACAGGCTATGGCCTATGAAGATGCTATATATACACGGACCTCTCATTATTCTTATGAGATTAAAGACAACATGCTCAGGCTTTTCCCCACCCCTGATGACACAAGTCCCAAAAGCTTTTGGATCCAGTTCACAATTGATAATCAATACGAACCATGGGACGACACTGGCCGCGGCTCCACGGGATCAAAGGGCATAAATAATCTTAACACCGTTCCGTTTAATAATCTGCCATACTCCAGTATCAATTCTATTGGAAAACAGTGGATCAGGCGCTTTGCACTAGCGCTCACTAAGGAAATGCTGGGGCAAATTCGGGGCAAGTTTGCCTCCATTCCAATCCCAGGTGAAAGTGTTACACTCAATGCATCGGATCTTTTAAGTCAAGCTGCCGCCGAACAGAGTGCTCTGCGGGATGAGCTAAAGGCGATTCTGGATATGATTACTTACGATAAGCTGGCTGAGGTTGATTCAAGTATGCAAGACTCGGCCGAAAAAGTTCTTTCCAATGTGCCGACTGGCATCTACGTAGGCTAGGGGGACCTGGACTATGGCTCGGAGTAAGCGCACACAAGAAGAAATTCAAAAAAAGACAAGAGACAAAAGGTATGCTTATATTGGCGACAAGGAAATTGAGGATAAGCTTGAAGAAATAACACTCCAGCCATCGGGCTTGGAAACTATCGATCGTGCGGTCTTAGACTTTGTAAATGCGGACCTTGACCTCCAGCTTGTTTCTAATGAAGGGTTTAAAAAAGTGCCCGTGTTATGGACGACCACAGAGCGCGCCTACCAAGTCAAAGACGATAAAGAACTTAGAGACAAAGACGGCACCCTTATCTTGCCCCTCATTACTATCGCACGCACAGGTGTTAATAAAGAACCTAACCGCCGCGGCCTGCCTTATGCCAACCTTTACCCGGTTCCCGACGCCCGCGGAGGTACTATTACAATTGCTCGCGGAATTAATCAACAGAAAACTGCTCAATTCCAAAATGCCTATGCGAATCGGCGCTACGGCGTAAATTCTCAAGTCCGCTCTGCACGCTATAGCGTAAACAAGCGGCTGATGAGCACGCAACGTGTGGTTTATGAAACTGTTACAATTCCTCTCCCAGTCTGGGTGACCGTTACATATGAAATTGCGTTGCGCTGTGAGTATCAACAACAAATGAATGAACTTATAAGACCGTTTTTTACAATTGCGGGCAATTCCCGGATGCCTAGGCGCATAAAAGCACAGGGGCATGCCTATGAAGTCTTCATTAATGGCTCTTTTGCCGACAACTCTAATCAAACCAATTTGGGGATGGAGCAGCGCAATTATGAAACCATTGTTACCATGGAGGTGTTGGGGTACTTGATTGGGGAAGGTGAAAACCAAGAACCTCCTTCAATTGTTAGACGGGAAAACGCAGTGGAATATCGTATTGGCCGCGAGCGCACCGTCTTTGACGACGCACCAGTTACTCGCAAAGGACAAGAGGAGGGATGGTATCGTAAGTCCTAACTGCGATACTGGAATCGTGAATTTATCCACTTTAGAAGAGAATAAGTCTGTTACCATTATAAGATACTATTTAATAAGACCATTCAGTCATAGGAGAGCTAACTAATGTCAGTTAAAAACTTTAGATTTGTTTCGCCGGGAGTTTTTGTTGATGAAATCGACAATTCGCAGCTTCCTGCATCGCCCGCAGGCATCGGGCCTGTCATCATCGGCCGCGCAGCCAAGGGCCCGGGCCTTCGCCCGGTTTCCGTCAATTCTTTTGAAGATTTTGTGAACGTCTTCGGTGCCCCGAGCCCCGGCAGAGGAGGTTCGGATGTTTGGCGCACCGGCGCCAATACTACGGCCCCCACATATGGTGCGTACGCGGCGCAGGCTTATCTTAAAAACAGTTCTCCCCTTACTTATGTGCGACTTCTAGGCGCCGAAGGCGAAGGTTCTCTCTCCGGCGAAGGAAACTCCGGTTGGACCGGGACTCAGGCCTGGGGCTTAGTAGTTTTTGAGGCACTTCCTTGGTCAGGCGATTTTACCACCTCCGGCTCTAATGCGACGGGATCTTTTGAAGGAGCCCTCGCCGCCATTTTCTATAGCACCGGCTCAAGCCCGGCCCTTCTTCAGATGTCGGGGAACATTGTGGCGGCTACCGGCTCCACAGCTACCACTGGTATTGCTTCTTCGGGCTCGTCGGTTATCGTTAAGGACACCGGCGTACCTTATGAGTTTAATATGCTCATTAAAAGCTATGATGGGACGAACGACCTGAAAACGGTTTTTAATTTTACCAACTCCGATTCCAAATATATTCGTAAGGTTTTTAATACCAATCCTCAAAAAACCAATAGCGCGATAAACACTGATACGGATAATTACTGGCTTGGGGAGACTTTTGATCGCCACATGAAGGCCAACATTCCTTCAACAGCAACAACTTACGCCGCTATTGTTCCCCTTACAAACGCGAGCAACGGAACTGCAGCCGGACACCGAGACCCCCTCCAGGCTGCGCAATCTCCACTTATTTTAGGCTGCGATGTTTTACAGCGTGGTACTTCGACTAACAGCTATAACGTGGAATTAATGCCCGGTCTTTTCACCGTGCATGCTCTAGAAGAGCCCGGCTCTTGGACTAATAAGAACCTCAAGGTCTCCATTCAGGGCATCAAGAGTTCTACTAACGAGTCCACGGCCTATGGTAGTTTCTCGGTCGTTGTAAGAAAGTTGGATGACAGTGATAATGTTGTTAAGGTTGTCGAGCAGTTCGATAATTGCAACCTCAATCCGGATTCTCTGGACTATGTCGCGCGCAAGATCGGAGATCGCCGCCGCGAATGGGTGGCGGCCGAACGTCGATACCGCGTCGAGGGACAGTACGACAGCCGATCAGACTACATTCGTGTGGCCATGGCAGACGATGTGGAGAGCTATGCGATTGACGCAGCGACTCTTCCTTTCGGTTTCCGCGGCATTATCAAGTACCTAGACGACAGCACCCTCACGATTAATGAAAGCAAAGGTAACTGGGTCAGTGCATCCTCTACTATCGGTGGCGATTATCGCTACAGTGCTTCCACAGCTGTGGGAGGCTTCGCCGGAGACGAGAATAGCAACACTTCGGTTTTCTCTATCAGTGGATCAGCCCTCACGGCGTCTGTGCTAAATCCGGCACCTGAATTCCGCGTAAGCGCTTCGGCTGGCAATCTTGCTAGCCCCACGGATGCCTACTTCGGAATGCAAACCACCCGAACTGCTGGCGGTACCACTTTTGATGACTCCAACGTGGACCTCTATATGGCCCGCGGCGGACTTGTTACTTCAATGTTCGGCGGCCCAGCAGCCAACATCTCTGAACGCTCCACGTGGTTTACTTTGGATGATATTACGGGCTCTGGTGGCTTTGCTTACTGGGTATCTGGTTCTCACGCAGCGGGTACTTCGCTCACCTGTCAGTCGGGCGCAGTCTCTGGCGTCCTTGGCGCCGGCTTCGACCGCTTTACGGTACCGTTGTACGGCGGCTTTGATGGTCTCGATATCACCGAGATGAATCCTTTCCGGAATTCGTTACTCAACGGTATTAGCAGTATCTCTGATCAGAACAGCTATCAGTTTAACAGTATCAAGAGAGCTATGGACTCTGTTTCGGACCCTGAGGTTGTCGAGATGAACCTTGCCTCTATGCCTGGTCTTACACACGAAGGTCTTACAAACCACTTACTCAACATTTGTGAAGATCGCGCTGATGCCCTAGCGGTTATTGACTTGAAGGGCGGTTTCGCTCCTCGCGCCGATAGCACAAGTATCAGCCGAAACAACACCGCGAGTGCCCTGAAGACAGTTATCAATAACTTGAGGGACCGAGCGCTTAACTCTTCGTATGGTTGTGCTTTCTATCCTTGGGTTCGCTCCCGCGACACCATCGCTGGAAACATGGTTTGGCTGCCGCCTTCCATTGCTGCCCTTGGTACTTTCTCAAGTTCCCAGCGTAAAACGCAGGTGTGGTTCGCTCCCGCCGGCTTTAATCGCGGCGGACTCACAGAAGGATCAGCTGGTATTCCAGTCCTTGACGTGTCGCACCAGCTGCGACGCAAGGACCGTGACGACTTGTATGAGGCGAACATTAACCCGATCGCCAAGTTCCCGGCAGAAGGCATTGTAATCTTTGGTCAGAAGACCCTGCAGGTTACCCCCTCCGCCCTCGATCGGATTAACGTGCGGCGCCTGATGATTTTCGTCAAGAAGCGCATCTCGCAAATGTCTTCGCGACTCCTCTTCGATCCTAACGTACAGATCACTTGGGATCGGTTTATCGGAATGGTGAAGCCTTTCTTAGGCGAAGTGCAGGGTAACTTTGGACTTAGCGATTTTAGGGTGGTTTTAGATGAGACGACAACCACTCCCGAGTTAGTCGATAGGAACATCTTATATGCCCAGATTTTCTTGAAGCCCACCCGCGCCATCGAGTTCATTGCCATTGATTTCAATATTAGTCGCACGGGAGCATCTTTCGATGACTAAAAAGAGAAATGAAAGGATTTTTCAAGGAGCGTATCTAGTTAATACAGCCCTTCTAGGAGATTATTAAAATGCCATTTTGGACACTACCCGGCTCAGAGCCGAAAAGACAACATCGATTTACGGTTAACTTTTCCGGGATCGGGCTCTATAAGCTCTATTTAGCCAAATCAGCGACGAAGCCTTCTTTTGAAGTAAGCGAAACCGAGCACAAATTCTTAGGAAATACCTATTACTATCCCGGGTCCGTAACATGGAATGAAGTTACGGTGACCTTGGTTAACTCAGTTGACCCTGATGGCCAGGCCCTTCTCCTTAAGGCCCTCGAACAATCGGGCTACCTTGTCCCCCCGGAACAGCGCAAGGCGCTAGGGGCCAAGCCGGGAACCATTAATAAGAAAGACTCACAGCAGGCTTTGGGTACCGTTACCATTAAGGAACTTGATGGCGATGGTAGTATGATTGCCGAGTGGACGCTCCGCAATGCTTTCATTAAGTCTGCCACTTTTGGTGATTTGGACTATGATGGTGATGATTTACTTAATATTGAGATCGGAATGCGGTATGATTGGGCAGAGTATGATGGCCGTGAGATACCAGCCATCAACTTCGGCACCGGTACTTAGAAAAGAAAGAAGGTAATGAATGGCACAAAGAAACAATCTGGAGCGCGCTCTTGGAGGCAATCCAGTTAACCCGGACCAAGGAAGTCCGGCCCCTGCCGTTGAGGATAATTCTACAACAGCGTTTTCGTTTGTAACACCAACTGATTTTGTAGACCTCCCCAGCAAAGGCAGATTTTATGGTGAAGGTCACCCTCTTCACGGCTCCGACACCGTTGAGATCCGTCATATGACGGCCAAAGAAGAAGATATTTTGACCTCTGAGTCTTTTCTTAAGAAAGGCGTCGCAGTCGATCGACTTCTTCAATCAGTAATCGTTAATAAACAAATCAAAGTAACCGACCTTTTGTTGGGAGATAAGAATGCGCTTATTATGGCGACACGTATCACCGGCTTCGGCGCCGGCTATGAGACTCGCATAAAGTGCCCGGGCTGTGATGACATTTGCAGCCACACCTTTAACCTACAAGAATTAGAATTGGACACTGCACAAGAGTTGCCCGAGAGCGCTACTCTTCTGCCTTCGGGCCACTTCGAGGTGGCACTAGAGATTGGGACAACAACTGTCACAGTCGAACTTAAACTTTTGACTGGCGCTGATGAGAACTCATGGACCGCCCGCAAGGCTAAACAAAAGAAGATGAACCTTCCCGAGTCGCCCATCACCAATCAACTCCATATGATCATTCAGGGAGTTAATGGAATGTCGGACCCCAACTCTATCGCACAATTTATCGATGTGCTTCCGGCAAGCGCTTCCCGCAAATTGCGAGCCACTTATGATAAGGTGGTACCTGACGTAGATTTAACTCAAGAGTTTACTTGTGACAATTGTCTGCATGAGGGGAGGATCGGCGTACCTTTGGGCGTCGACTTTTTTTGGCCTAACGTCTAAATACCAAGAGGGCGTCTATGAAGAACTGTTCGTTCTCAAACATCATGGGGGCTGGTCCTTCTTTGAAGCATACAACTTACCGATTCAGCTGCGTCGATGGTTTGTTAATCGATTGATTGATGAATTTGAAAAAGAGTCCAAAGCTATGAAGGAAAGCTCAGCTAAGTCCAAATCCTCCAAGAAGAGCCGTTCATATTAATGTGCGGCTTTTTTGGTTTAAACTAATTACTTACGAGAGGGCCCCCCATGGATGAATTAGTACCGGATGTAATCGACCTAAACGTTGACCCCAGCAGTATAGATGAAAGCTGGCTGCGTTCGTTTGGTTTTCTTACTACAAAACTGCTCCAGCATATGTTCGCTGGTCATCCTGCACCTTTCAAAGTACGCGGTACATCTAGCCAAGTAGCCGCATTTGCTACGGCCTTAGGAAATGAGAAGCGGTATATGGACTCTTTCCTCAAATACGGCCTTAATGATGAACACACTTTGCGCAGCCGTTCTCGTCTGATGGGCGCCGTGAGCAAGTTTGAGAAAGAGACAGGGCTCCGCTGGCCGTATAACAGTTAAGGTACGGGTTTATGGCGGACGAAAAAGACCTACCTGAAGAGTTACAAGCCGAGAACATCAAAGACGCGGCACGCAACCTCGACGTCGACGAAGAAAAGCATCGCCGCGAAATTGATTTAATCAACCAACGTAATGCAGCATTTAAAGAAACTTTAGGTGTCATTGCTCAGGTAAAATCCGCGGAAGTTGATCTTTTTATCAAACGCCTCGGTCCGGACCGAATGGCAGCCTATCGTCAGGCTCAACAAGAAATCGCCCAGGCAGAGGAGACGCTCGACGCCATTGAGAAGGAAAAGATAGCCTACCTTGAGTCTTGGGCCCTCAGGAAGGCCGCCAACAGAGAGCTCTCAGACGCTGAAAAGAAAGAGCACAAGGACAAGATGAAGGCCTTCGAGACCACAACGAAGGTAGCTAAGGAAGCCGGCTCCGTAGCCGTCAAGCAAGCCCGAATTGTCAGGGAGGCGCTGGAAGGCGTCCACGATACCCTTGAAGACCTAGAAAACCAAGGCCACAGCACTGTGGAAAGTATGTTGGGGATTGATAGCGGCATGAAGGGTATGGCAAAAACCCTGCTCAGTACCAAGGGAGGATTTAAAGCCTGGACAACAGGCATCATGCGGGCACTCAACCCTCTTAATCTTTTCATAAGCCTTGTTGGGTCCGTGATAGCTTCCACCGTTAAGGTGGCAATGGAGATAGACGAGGCCTCTGCTTCATATCGTAAAAGCACAGGCGCCAGTTATGCCTTTACTAAGTCGATAGAGGTACAAGCGGACGCAATGAAGACAACCGGCATCAATGCCGGCGAACTGTTTAAAGCGCAGGAATCTCTCCAGCGGGGAATGGCAGATTTTACCAAGCAAAGCACGACAGACCAAGCATCACTGAGAGCCACTGCAGCCTATTTGCAAGAATTGGGAATTAGTGCAGACACCACTGCTGACATTGCCAACGAAGCCACAAAGAGCTTGGGGTATGGGTTTGGAGAAGTTGAGGGCGTCATGTTACAGGTGGCCGGTGTGGCTGAAGGCCTCAAGATGCCCTTCGATATGGTGGCCAAAGACTTTGCAACGGTTTCTAAGAAGCTTGCATTCTATGGAAAGGGCGTAATGGGAGTTTTTAAGAAGCTTTCAATGCAGTCGAAGAGCACGGGCCTGTCGGTTGACCAATTGCTGGGCGTCGTTGAGCAGTTTGATACATTTGAGGGCGCAGGCAAAGCAGTCGGTAAACTCAACTCCATCATGGGCGGCCCGTATTTGAACTCTATTGACATGTTGAACGCCTCAGAGGAGAAACGTGTTGAAATTCTCAAGCAGTCGATGAAACAATCGGGCATGAATTTCAAACAAATGGGCAAGTATGAGCAAAAGATGATTGCTTCGGCCCTAGGCGTTGATGTTGCAGAAGCTCGCAAACTCTTCGGCGCAGAAACCGAAGAAGAAAAGCTAGAAGCGCTTACAAAGACTCAAGTCCAAGACAGGGCAAAGCAAGCGCAAAGTACCCGGGAACTGATGCTCCTGGCCATCAACGCCATGGCTGCCGATGTGACAAAATACCTGAAAGAGATCCGCGATATTATCAAGTGGGCCACCGGCTGGATTGAGAAAGGGATGGAAAAATTTGATGACCTTTCCACTGCCGGCAAAGTGGGGGTTGTTGGGGGTGGCCTCGCGCTCTCGGCCGGCGCCACTGCTTTGGGGAGGAGTGCCGCAAGAGGCGCCGCCTCCCGCGTTACGACGTCAATGCTGGGCAGCCGCCTGGGCCAAGGGCTAATTAATATGCGCCGAAGTATGCCCAAGCTGCGAATGAGTAATTTGCTCAAGGGTCAAAACCCCCTGCAGATGAAAAAGCCAGCAAGCCGGGCCGCCATGGAAAGGCTCGCTAAAATGCGCCGAGCCGGCGTACGTCCCGGTCAGGGCCCAGCCCAGCCCGGGCGCATGCGTAGAGCGTGGGACGCTACACGGAGAGGCGCCGGCCGAGTTCGGAGAGGCGGCCGCAGCGCCTGGGAAGCCTCCAGGAGGGGCGCGGGGCACCTCCGACAAGGCGGCCGGAGCGCCTTGGAGATGGGCAAGCGAGGCGCCTCTCGCGTCGCCACTCGCGCCGGTAGCGCTTGGAAATGGGTCCGCAAGGGCAAGACAGCCGTCCAAGCCGCTAATGTGGCTCGAACAGGAGCTGCCGCCTCGAGCGCACTGACTTCCACGGCCGCCGCTGGAGCAGCTGGAGCAGCAGGAGCGGGAGCAGCAGGAGCGGGCGGCGGTGCCGCGGCAGTCCTCGCCCCGGCAGCCGCAATCGCCAGCGCCGCGTATACGGGTTATGAAATTGGTAAGGGAATTTCTAAACTAGGAGGCGACTGGTTAAACATTGATAAGAATCTCGCCGGCAAGGGAATAACAGATATTGATTGGGGCTTCGACGCGATGGGCGAGACCTTTACCTATATGTGGGACGAGACACTGAAATGGTTCCATGATGCCCTCGTCCAACCTTGGAAGGATGTTTGGCCGGAAATCAAAGGAATGTGGGGCGACACAATGAAATGGTTCCATGATGCCCTCGTCCAACCTTGGAAGGATGTTTGGCCGGAAATCAAAGGCATGTGGAATGATGGGTTGCAATGGGTTACAGACAAGGTGACCGGCTGGCTCCACAAAACGTTCGTACAACCGTGGAAAGATGTTTGGCCGGAAATCAAGGGGATGTGGCACGATAGTATACAGTGGTTCAAAGATCTGTGGAATGGGTGGAGCGACTGGATTGTTAATAAGACGGATCAAATAACTTCCGGTATTACCCAACCTTTCGTTGATGCATGGGACTATCTTTTTGGAAACACTGTTTGGTCCGGAGACCGTCTGGGAGAAGTATGGGATTCCTTAAAGACAGCCCTGATGAATGCAGCGCCTGGCCTGAAGGACTGGATGCTGTCTCCCTTTACAGCGGTGTGGGAAAAGGTTCAAGAGATTATACAAAAGATTAAGGACGGTTGGGAAGATATCAAAAACATGCCCGGCGACACGGTTGATTACGTGAAAGACCAAGCCGCAGGCGTGGCCGACTCAGTAGCCGGAGGAGTGGAAAAGATTCCACTGGTGGGAGGCATAGCTGGAGGTCTGATAAGAAAAGTGGGCGGTGTAGATGACTTTGTTTATGAGGGGGACGCTGCCGGAGGCACCATAACGCCCATTCACCGCGGCGATGAGTTCTTGGGAATGAAGCCCGGAGGCGCTGCGGCCGATTTCTTGGACCGCCTTGCTGATGCCAATCCCGCCCAACACTTGATGAAGATGGTGGGGCAGATTGGATCGGCCAGCGGGAAGCAAGAGCCCCCCACTATCATCAATAAAGTATTTGTTGGCAACGAGGAGTTCAAAAACTATGTGGCCGAAACTACGGCGAAAACGGTCGGCGGCGAAGGCAAATGGGGCAGACGCCTGTCCGATGAAATATCCCCCTTTAGGAGCGCATAAACATGTACACCCCCAATGACCGCACTTTTGCAATTCACATCGAACACTTACCTACCAGTGAACAGATTACATTTCGAGGGTGGGTGAAATCCTTCAGCGACTCATTCAGTTCCAACTGGTCCACCACACAAGTCTACGGCCGTATGGATCCCTTGGCAACTTTCCAATCCACCGGCCGTGTCATCTCTTTAGAGTTTGATGTGGTCGCTGGGAGTAAAGCCGAAGCCATCGATAATGATTTAAATATAAATCGCCTTATACAATTTCTTTATCCGGTGTATGATAAGGGAGAAGGTACTACTGGTGCGCCCGCCGATCAGGCGATTGTGGCAGCGGCCCCCTTGTTACGAATGCGGTATACTAATATGATTCAAAACAATGTGGACCAAGAGGGTCTCCTCGGTTATTTAGCCGGAGTTGATTATTCTCCCGATTTAGAAGCGGGTCAATTTTTCGGATCCCAAAGCTCATTCGATAAGGATACTGCTCCCATGTCGAGCGGCAAGTTTCTTGGAAATCCTAACATAGCCGACACCATCTTTTATCAACAACTCTCTATTAATTTGCAATTTACGGTGCTTCATTCTCACCTTACCGGGTGGGTGAAGGGGGCCGATAACAGCTTTTATTTTGGCAAAGATGCTCGTGCGGGCGCCAAGTATGTGGGCAACTTCCCCCATGGGGGGACGAACTCTTTCATCGACAAAGGCCGAGACCCCGCGCGCACCCTCCCACCGGACTCGGCCGTTGATGTTACTGACGAGAGTCAGGGGGATGGTAATAATGCCGATATCGAACAGGGCAAGGTTGGCAATGTCTTGGGGGGGACTTAAAATATGTCAAATCGTTATGATGACCGGAAAATCTTTAAGAACGCCAATGAGATGTATGAACAAATTTTGGATCAACGAGATCGAAAGTTCATCCGCCACTGGGATACACCACATATGGTTTCACCCACGGTAAGTCAAATTAGAGAACTCAATAGCATTCAGCATGTGTGGACGACCGGCGACCGGTACTATAAACTTGCCACCCAATACTATAATTCGCCTAGGTACTGGTGGGTTATTGCTCAGTACAATAAGCGCCCCACTGAAGCACACGTTAGCGTGGGAGATGTCATTTATATTCCCCTGCCTCTGGAGACAGTGCTTGGAATATACTTGAGGTAAGAGAGCATGTCGGTTACTAATAAAGAGGCAGCTTTTTCGGCGTGGTTCGACGCCTTTGCCGAACAGTGTGGTCACTATTTGGTGATGCACGAACTGACAGATCTCTCTAAGTCTACTCAAACTATTGCCCAACTAGAGTCAGAGATGACAAGCGAACTCCCCAACGGCGGGGTATTTCAGGCCGCTGTTGACCCTTCCAACGGCTACAAACCTAAGATCTCCGCGACGGATACGGAAGGTTCGAATAAGAACCTCAAACTATTTAAAGACGCTCGTAACGCGTTTGCAGCAGTGGTCGGCGTCGAGGTGAAGTCCCCCGGCGACGTCACAGCAGCAAGCTTCCAGGATGGTACCGCCTTATCCCAGTACCGTGGCGCCGCAGTCGGCGATTTTGATGCTCTAAAGAATGCCTCAATTAATGATTTTGGGCGCGCCTTGATGGAGGGAAAAAATATAGGTGCGTGCAAAGCTTTTGATAGCAAGGCTGAAGAAGGTGAGGGCCCTTATTACGTCGCTCAATGTCATAATTTCTTTGGAAAACCCACTGGTGTTGATCCTCTTTTGTTTAACGTTGTGATGAGTACACTTTTTGTGGATGAGCTACGCACAGATGGGTTGTCGGGACCCTTTACTCCTTCAGGTGGCGCCACGGATACGTGGTATGTGCGCAAGCCTACAATTGGCGCGCCCATCGTAGCCGCGTTTTATACTCTTCCCGAGAAAGATGATGAGTACACTATGTCTCCCCTCCCCCAGGAGGAGTTAGATGATGATTATAGTTTCCACCCCCAGGCCATCGCTCCATATAAGAAGTCTACTAAAGGGGGGAACATTGACCTAACGAGCCCCCTCATTTCTAAAGTCAAGGATAGTTTTCCCACGGGCGATGTACCATGGGGGGAAAAAGTCCTCGGTGTGAGCTATAGCGCGAAGCGCGCTAAAGGAGCAGACACCCCGGAAAAGATTCCAGATCTGCATGATTCTTATAACAAGGGATATGGAGCAGCCCGTCCGGACCTTCTTTATATTGATGCGGTTTCGCTTATGGACGCGTATCGAGCTATCCTTGTTAGAATCGGTTCGACGGCCGGCCAAGCCGCCTACAAGACCAAAGCCAAAGAAATCATCTTGGCTCTTAACAATGATAACAATAGTCTCCCCAAGGAGAAGATTCAAGTTCCTGGTGTAGCTGGCACCCCAGGAAACCCTCAGCCGGCACCCCCCCAGAACGTAGGAAAGACGGCCCTTAATCCTGGCGAGATCCACGCCTACGATGTGCAGTGCTATCTTCTTGAGAACATTGCATCCCTGGCGACCGCCCGCGAGCGTGCTTCTTATAAAAGAGTGGGGAAGATCAGCAGCGCAATGCCGGGCAATATTGTATCGCGCATTCACCACGGGATAGCGCTGGATAGCGAAACGGGCGGAAACCGCTGGCCCCCCGAAGGTACGGGCCCCAACTCTGAGGCTTATTGGCTTCAAAATATGTGCCCCGATCTGTGGGCGATGATGACCCCCCACATTGAATTGTTCCGCGCGGATTATAAGAAGGACGATAAGGGACACCTATCGGAAATGGGAGAAAAGAGAATCCCATTCAGTAATTTTGTAGACCCCAGCGACATTGAACAGATTACGAGCCAACGCTATGGGCGTCTAGGTGGGGCAGGCATCAAATCTTTCACCTGGTCCTTGGATGGAGTGCAACCTGCCGAAGTAGACAATGTTATATCTGCAAACCTCACCATGCACTTCCAGAGTGTTTATGATCTGTTCCGCCATAATGAGATTCATGATAATAATGGAAACCCTACTGGAGAATATGCTGCTGGCCAGCCAACGGCCGGCTATCTGGACTTGATCATTGGATCGGGTACAACCGTCACCCAGAAAGAGCGCGAAGACCTAGCAATAGATCAAGAAGACCCCTCCGAGAAGCCAAACCCTTTCGCGAGCCCCTGTGGAGTTTCGGGTGAGATTTATGAGGGGGCTGCTTACCGTATAAAAGCCGTTGTCGGGTGGGCAACTCCTCCTAACTTCTTGGAACTCAACATTCCGGGCTACAATACTTCCCAACTAGAATCCATCAAACGCGCTGTCGACTCCTCCCGCAAGGCATTGTACCTACAGATTGTCAGTCATGCTATTAACTTTGCGCAGGACGGTACTTTAGAGCTAGCTATTCAATATCAGGCGTCACTTTCTGGTATCGCTCGTTCTCCGGACGCGGACATCTTTATAGCCAAAGAACTCCACAGCGAAGAGTTGAAGAGTCTTGAAGAAGAATATTCCAACCTTCCCCATAAGACAGATGTCGATACTTTTAAGACGCTCCCCAAGAATGAACAAGATTCTCATACTGCGAGAGAAAAAGAAATTTTGGAAGAGCAGCTCGCCTTAATGCAACGTAACCGACTCAACAAGTATAGTGTGTTTCTTAATATGCTATCGGAAAAAAGTAAAATGTACGGAGTGCGAGTCCCCCGCCAACGATTACTTAACCCTCTGGGTAGCATGAGTCCAGAAGATCGTGCCAAGGCGGCCAAGCAGCGCCAATCGGAAAACATCGCCGGCACCGTTCTCTCCGACGCCGACACCTATACAAAGGGTGACAAGTCCATGGATGAGTTCGTGCGGATTAGTTCATTGGTCGCCAGTACTGCCGGCGACGATGAAGCTCACGATGCGGCCAAATCGGACGCCGACCGTATTCTCGAAGACATGTCGAGAAATGTTGGGATTTTCGACACGGGCAATCAGGATACGACTCTAATTCCTTTCTTTTATTTGGGCGATCTTATAGACATACTTTTTGATCAGAGGCTAGCCCACCTTGTGGAGACCCAAGGGAAGACCACTCCTCTTCAGATGCTATTGGGTACCGTGGAGATGGTCGACCCGCTGCGGGCCTACCAGGTAGAGTCTGTTAAATTTGATTGCGGCAATGGCAAGACAGGGGTTAAGAGAATAGCGGAACTTGATCCTCTTCGTTTTCGAAAGGTGACAGGCATCACACAGTATATGAACATAGGAAGCATTCCTATATCCTTGGATGCTTTTAATGATTGGTTTATGACCAACGTTATAAATACGAATAAAGATAGCTACTTTCTTCTTAACTTCATTAAAGACGTCTGCGCCGGACTGATCAGCGCGGCGTACGGAGACGTTTGCTTTAAAGGATTGTTTAATTTTAATGTACGCTTTGACACAGCCACGTTTAGATTAGCAGATAGATTCGGTGGCAAGACCAACGTTACCCTAGAGCAGCTGGGGAAGTCCAGCCGCCGCGCCCAGAAGCGCGATGTGCTTCGGCAGCGCGCCGACTCTACTCACTCTCCAAGTATCCCTACTTTGGTGGTTTACAGTGTTGACTCTCGTCCCAATGTGGGCGACCGTCATAGCGACATGAGCGAGGGGATCTATCACTATTTCTTGGGCGGCCGATGCGGGCTGGCTAAAAGTATTAATTTTAATAGGCAGGATATGCCTTTTTACCGCGAAGCGCGGATTAGCAAAGATGGCTCTTTGGGCGCCCAGCAGCTTAAGGAGTTGTATACTGTTGATCTGAGCATGATAGGCAATGGTCTTCAGAAGAACGGGACGTTTGTGTATATTGATCCCATAGCAATCGGCGCCGGCTCGGCGCGGGCTATTGGGGGAATTCCTAATATCGCGCGCCTCATTGGACTGGGCGGCTATTTCTTAGTTACCAAGGTGGGTCATGAAGTAAGCACCTCTGGCTATGAGACATCCGTTAATGCTATTCAGCAGATGTCTGCGTTTGATATGACAATGAACGAGTCGATATCGAATATTAATTACTATGGCTCACCCGTGGCTGAAGACCCTCCACCGGATGAGGGCCCCACGGGAGGGGACGACGATGCTGACGAGGGAGAGGAGTCCGGGGACCCCTTTGAGAGCATCGCAGGAGACACGACGGGAGTTACCGACGACGGTCCGGCACTCACCCCGCGGGCCGTCGCTGAGCGCAAGCTAGCGGCATGGGAAGATCTAGAGGAATATCATGCTCTCGACGATGAAGCCGCCCGGGAGGAGCTGGAAACTGCGCAGCTGGAAAGGAAGGCCTATCAAGGTGCTGGCGTGGCACCGAGAGATACTCCCGAAGCAGTCGCGGAGAAGCTGGATGCCATGGGCGCAGTTCGCCCCCCAGCCGGCGTCGCTGCCTCCGCCCCGCCACCCGGGTGGAATTACCTTTGGAACTCTAGATTAGGCCGCGCGGTATGGTATCCGGACGGCCCCAGCCCCTCCGTCGCCGGCCCCGGGCCCGAGGAACTCTAAGCATGGGATATGTATAAACGATGGCACTACAAATAAGTAACGCAAATGGTTTTATTTTTACAGTTGAAGATCTTCAAGATCCTCTTGGCAAGAATAATCTCACAGCTTTTGCAGCCTCCTTTCAGCGCACCCTCTACAAAGACGAAGTATACCCTCAGCCTTCGTCCGGAGTGCCGTCAGGTTTAGATACGTGGTACAATCGAGCTTTTTATGGACGGATTGACCGCGACAAAAATAGTCTTATTCTCAAGACTTCTTTTCTTAAGCAGATAGCAGGCTCAACTAAGCCTCTTTTTGTATTTGATTTTGTGGCGGATGGGTTTAAAAGATTTGGTACTCATATGGCTAATGCCTATATGGCGGGGGCCGTCTCCAAGACCGGCAACGCAGTGCTGCTTGCCCCGACAGCCATGCGAGGATACGAGGACCCCACCAGGGCCTATAGAACCTTTCATCAAAATCTGGCACAGTCATTTCTTTTGAGTTTTCTCCCCCCCGCAGAGCGCCCCATTGATGGGTTTGAAACCTTTGTTTCTTATTATGGCCCATTCTTGAAAGGTCTGTCTCATTTTATGCCTATAACCAAAAGTACCTATATGCTCTCCTATCGCCTTGACCCCATGTCAACTGGCCTTTCAGTTGCCATTTCCAATCACGATGCCGCAGATGATGCTGTCAAGTATAATGAATTTATTAGTGACGCTAACTATCGGTATTATGTAAATGCCGCCAAGCGCTTTGGGTTTCTGGTGGATGAGAATAAACCGTGGGTGCTCACGGCAGATCTTTTTACAAAGGCTCTTGCTAAATTTTTATATACATATTTAAATCCGTTAACGTATGAGCCCATCACGCAGCACAACTTTTTCCCCACCTACTACACCCCCACTTATATGACAGACCTGGAAGACCTTCAGGAGACTTTATTGTCAGCATATCGTTATGCAGTACTGGGGTCGCCTCTCTATCGGCGCCGAACCCAGCGTCCAGATGGAACGTTTGAACACTCCTCTCACCCCCGGGAACCCTATAATGCTGAGCAATTGCGCTCTCAGTTGAGTCCTCAATTCTTAATCGATCTATATCTAGATATCCGACAGGCGGAGAGCGACGCTCCCTATGAGGATCATGAGGTAGAGCGCCTTCGTCGTGCAGCGTACCAAGCATATTGGACCCCAACCCCTCTTCCAATCAGTGCATACCAGCGAGCCGCCGGCGTCATCAACAACCATTACCGGCGTTATTCCTATCCTGTCACCCTCACGCAACTTACAGGACGCTCTCTTGGGGACATTCGTAAAAATGGCCTCGTCCCCCCTAAAAAATAATAAAGCTCCTTGACATTGAGTGGGGATATGATACCATTAAGAAGATGAATCATCCTCTCTTTCAAATTCTCGACCACAAGAAAGATTGTGTAGGATACTTTACCAACAACTTACTCAAGCCAGGAGCACCGCCGCCGTTAGAGGGCGCAACCTGGGAGTACTCTTCTCATCTACCTGGTTCCAACTATGATTTGGGTCGTATATATGCGGAAGGCAAAAAACTAACAGACGTTTGTCCCCCTGAGTTGAAAGAGGAATGGGGGACAATCAAGAGTACGCTTCGCGCGTGCCTCAAGTCTTTTCAGACGGCACGGCTCTCACTAGAGGATAACTGTTTTTATGATACTGTGCCCGAATATTTTCTTTACCAATACTTAAACACTAAAAATAAAATAACGGAACACGTTCTTCGTTCTTTTCCTCGGCCGGCTAACTATGACCATCTATATAATTTGATAGAGGTGTTAGAGGATATTCGGTCGCGACCTCTTAATTTAGACGTCGCTCCCATTGGGCACCTGCTCGCTTCGGTGCGAGGCCAGAACTTTCATCGCACGATTCAGTCCGTTAAACCTGTCTGCGACTATAATCCGTGGGGGACGATCACTGGCCGACTGGCCACCAACCCCAACAGCTTCCCAATTCTCACGATGAACAAAGAGTTCCGCGCGTGTATTAAACCAAAGAACGACTGGCTGGTGGAGCTTGACTTCAATGCGGCCGAACTGCGGACGCTGTTGGCTCTCGCAGGTGTCGAGCAGCCCAAGAACGACATTCATAACTGGAATGTCAAGAACATTTTCGACGGTAAACTAACCCGCGACGAAGCCAAGGTGAAAACCTTCGCGTGGTTGTATTCTAATAAGGAAAACAAGCAGTTAGAGCGCCTTTATAACAAGGATTTGGTGCGGGATAAGTACTGGGATGGCTTAAAAATCGAGACAGATTATGGTAGAATAATAGACAATGTAGACGAGCATCATGCTCTCAATTACATCGTTCAAAGCACCACAATTGATATGGTGCATGAGCAGGCTTACAAAGTCTATGAGCTTTTGAAGGGGAGAAAGAGCCACATCGCATTTCTTATTCACGACGCTGTGTATATCGACCTCGCCGAAGAGGATCGGTACGAAATATTAAATTTGCTTGACACCTTCAAGAAAACGCGTTATGATATGTTCAAGGTTAACGTCTCCGCCGGAAGGAATCTCGGAGAGATGAAGGAGTTGAGACTATGAATGAAAAAGACAACGTAATAAGTATGGAGGACTATAAGAAATCTCGTGAAGCTGGGTGCTGCAATATCGCCCACTCCGCACCCCCTCCGACGCCCGGGCAGATGCGCAGGATGATCGAGGCTAGCCCTCCCCTGCGAGTCCGCGTA
>Ga0080013_1002249_pt1 | contig 23200 bp, 13 predicted proteins | sample ETNvirenome_6_85_FD_69236 | JGI IMG/M metagenome (GOLD analysis project Ga0080013, IMG submission 69236) | Marine viral communities from the Pacific Ocean - ETNP_6_85 (SPADES assembly) (version 2) | ecosystem: Environmental > Aquatic > Marine > Oceanic | place: Pacific Ocean | collected 2013-06-19
CCAACAAGAGATTTTGGATATGGGATAATCAATCATTACATACCAAAGAACAAACTAAGGTCACTAAAATCATTAGAAACTATCATAAATGAAAATAACGGAGTGAAAACTATGAAAGAAATAGAAGAACCTTGTCCTAAGTGTGGCAACAATCTTATAGAAGCAGAAATTAAAAATGGTACCGACAATTCTTTACCTGCTGTAATGTGTGAAGAAGAATGTGGATTTGTAGATAATTTAATTGAAGAAGGACAATATCTTTACACCCTACTTGGTTGGGATGTAGATGTAGACGAAAATGGTCCATTCATAGTAAACAAGGAGACAACATGACAAAAAAGCTAACATATGATCCACCATTATTAAATACAATAGCAGGAAATGTTATTAATAATAAAAAACCTTTCATACAGAGATTGCAAGGACAACTAAAAGATGCAGAACATATTATAAAAGCAACTCTTATACGCAAAGAATATGTTACTCCGACATACTTAGCCAGAATGTCTGAAGAATATGCTGAAAAATATAACTTGGAGATATAGTCATGCACAAATTAGCACTAAAATCAGATAATATCAAAAAGGTAAGAGTCTCAGAGAAAGAACATACTCTTATGATAGAATTATTATATGATGAAATACGAATACTAGTACAAGAATGCAATGACGCAACTATACCAGAAGAGAAAGACTTTTATGGTAAAGAAAAATCACTGGCTATATTACTACTGAGAAAAATACTACCTGATGAACCCGGTGGAGCTATGAATAGAGCTAAACGTATAATTAATAATTCGGAGAGTAGATTATTTGATACAAAGAATCAAGTAAAACCATTTAATACCTTAAACAATGATCCTATAAACAATGCAATTCGTAAAGACGCACCTGATTTATCTACAGATGAAGAAATGCAAAAAGCAATAAAGAGAGAAACAAGTAGTAGAATGGGACAGGCAGGCTGTCGAGGAGGTGAATGTGATTAAAGAAAAGATACCTCGAACATCTAAAGTTGCTAAAAAATCTTGTTCAAATTATACTAGAGATGATGAATGTGCAGGCTTTATGTTTCATTTTAATAAAGAATTAGGAGCGTTAGTAACATTTGTTGATCCAGTTTTTGCAGGTGAACCTTGTGCTGTAAAGGATGGCTGTGACTTTTTTGAGGATGTTGTTGTTCAAGGAATAACAGAGAGGTAAAACTCTTTGTTATTCTTTTTTTTTAAAAGGTATTATTATAGGAAGGGCTAATTAGCCTCCCGGCTTTAAACGCTCCTGCTCCTGCATAGCTTTAAAATATTTCCCAAACTGCATATAAGGTATACCGGTAGTTTTCTCTACTGTTCTCATCGGATTTTCTATAATCCCACCGGGTCCTACGACATCTCTCATTAACCTACCAAATGGAAACATAGTCCATATATAATAGTCAGCTAACCTACTGTAATCGTCCGTTACCATGGCTTTAAACATGGGAGGTAACAATCGCAAAGCAGGAGGAGTAATTATTTGCAAAGGTTGAAATGGATAAGGATAAGCACCAAAGAATGCACGTTCCCGCTCTTTATCGTCACCAAACATCAGGTCAGCTGTGTCTTGGAACCAGTTCCATGGTGCCGGTAAGGCATTCTCAAAGATAGAATACATGAATATATTACTTAGTCCTAACATAAACATATCAGCAATAGCTAATCGTTTAAACGCCTCAAACTGTTGCGTACCTTCTTTCCATCCATAGATATGAGCTTGCTCTACAATCTGCCTTCTAAATCTAACGGAGTTCCATGCCCAGATTTGGAAACGTGTCATTACTTTCCCAAGTTGACTATTAGCAAAAGCAGGTCTATAAGGTGCACTATACAAGAACTGAGTAGCCTTAACGCCCTTCTTAGCCATCTCTATCAAGGTTTGGTTATCAAACTCAGGAGTAAGATTACCAAACTTTTCTCTTGCTTGGAGATAGTGAGCCATGAATGCATCCCTTCTCAAGAACCTCTCCGGCACCCGCATAAACGATGCAGCTTTATTAAATGCACTCTCCGTGATTCCATGTTTCTGTGCAATCCGATATAAATTCCTATCCGGTAAGTTCGGGTCCTTCTTAATAGCACCTATTGCCTCACGAACAGCTTTTTGCATATTGGCACTTTTAATATTGGGATTCATATCAGCTTCAAAGATTAAGAACTCTTCTATTATACCAAGACTTTTAACCCAATCGTTTACATCTTCCATGCTTTTCCAATTCTTATTCACATGGAGTCTCAAATATTTTATACTCTTTGCATTCTTATAATGCTCCCAGCCGGTACTAATCAAAGTATGTACACTACCACCATAAAGGTTAGCAACGGTACTCTTAGGATGAGCAAGTAACGTAGCCAGCTGATACTTAGCTTCCATCTGTCCCAACTTTTTCAAGGTATTAAAGTCCACATCCTTCAAAGTTTTTAAATCTTCATCTGTTAAAGAACCGGTGATTGGTATCCCAGCTAATTTTTGCACACCTTTTCTTAGTCCCAGCATTTCCCTAGCCTTATTAAGTCTGCGAGCTACCATATTATCAGCAAACCAAGCATAAGCAGTACCTTTTATATTCATCTGTGGATTATCTAGGACATACTTGGGTATATTAGTAGGATTCCCACCAGCCTGTTCATGATAGAGGTAAAGAAACTCAGACCACAAATCAGTTAGTTCTCTTCCTAGCCTTTTATTTGCAGAGTTCTCATTATTCTTAAATTGATATATAGCATCTCTACCTGAGACGTCTGCTATCTGCTGATGAAAAGTATTGATAACATTTTTTACATATCTTTCATAGGCATCAGGTGAAACAATCCATCCTTCTAAATGAGCATCTCTACCAAACTGACTAGTAACTTTTCTATTCTTATTAAATCTCTTAAAACCATTGACCATGACATCTCTTTTGTCATTTGCGAGACCATGCAATACCTCCGCAACATCTTTCCAACTCTCTTCTAATTGAGTTCCTTTAACAAAATCACCCTCCAATTGCCTATGTCTTAATACGGCAGATTGGATCAGTCTTTGTCTTTCTTTTGAATGCTTTGACAGATCAGGGTCAACACTTAAATGCTCAATATATTTCAATAGTCCTTTCGCCGCCAATTTTCTTTCATAGGAAATATGAGGGAAATAAACATTAAAGCTATACCCACCAGTATCTTTTATATCTTCTTTAACAGATTTTAAGCTACCTAAAAAGTTTATATTCCCCTCACGACCAGCCTCACTTGTATAAGCCCCATGCATTTCATGTAGCTGCATATATCTAACAATTCTATTTAAATTATCCAGCCCCAGCTCTAAAGGTATCTTATTATCTTGAGCATTCTTTAAAAACTTCTTACGCATCCTTCTTAATACCTTTAAATGGTCCTTTACAATCTGAGATACTTGAGCATCAGTTAGGTCTCCAATATCTTTATATAAACGCTCTCCTCCTTTTGTAAAATGAGACAATTCTAAATCAATGAAATCAAGCTTTTTTAATTCTACCGTGATATCATCTAAATATTTTTTTGAAATTTTGCCATCGCCCACGTGCCACGTATGCAATTTAGCATTTTCTATTTCTAATTTTCTTGCAATCTCATTTGCTAATTGGCTTCCTTTAACTTTCCTTCCTCCAATAACATATTCTTTATTCTTTACTATATGCCAATCATTCTCTGTTATAGCTCTTTCTAAAGCTTCTCTATAGACACGTTCTAAGAATGCTTTTTCTTTTGGAGAATCAAATAATCCTTCTAAACTCCGTTTCTCTAAATTCTCTTTTACTACACCGGAAAAAGGAATCTCGGACAGATCGTCTTCAAGTCGTACTTTTCCAAAAGACTCCATCATCCTACCAGCCATCTCAAATATCTTATATCCATCTTCTAAAATAAATATCTCACTAAGTTCCTTCTGAAATTCTACTCTATATTCATCCTGTTCCTTAAGGATTAACATTTGAGCATTACCATGCAAGTCCCTTAATTCATTTACAATCTGAGTTGGTTGTAAAATGTTACCCATTATAGGATCACCACGTTTATTCTTAAAGAGAGCTTTCTTTTCTATAAATGCTATATCATGGCTCATTAACAGCTTGTTATTAGCTTCTGGAAAATTATAGTATATACGCTTGGGTAACTGGTCAGCTTTACTCTTAGAAAAGAAATCCAAAACGGTATTAATAAATCCTTTATCCCTGATATTTTTGAACCAGTTATCTAGAACTCTTAAATCACGTGATGTCATAGCATTAACATCTTTATGTAAGACTCCTCTTACTATCTGATTAAAATACTTACCCATTATGGGTGTATCTCCAAAGTAGTATTCTATATGATCTATTATACTATTAATAACCTTCCCTTCTTCCTTACTCACCTTCCCAGTTTTCAATCCCTCAAAAGGAGCTATCTCATCAATGTATTTATTACTCTCTACAGACTTCGAATTAGTATTTAAATGAGACCCAGTTACTGTTAAACCATCTGCCGTCGGAATCAGTCTAGGCTCTTCAAGATTCTCAGCATATTCTTTTGCACCTTTTATCTCTTCAGGAGTCAACGTATCATCAACTTTATCAAATACTTTACTGTATTCTTTAAAGTATTCCTTTATACTGTTATCTGAAACAGCAGATGAAGAAAACCCGATTTTAACCAAAGAAGTTTTATGTCCAGTATCAATCTTATCTTTAGAAGACATTACTTCCTCTGGATTAATAGTACCTGCTGCAGCTTGAAGCATAGACTGCTGCTTAGATTCCTTTCTATTTAATGTGCCAAGCATAAAATGATCAAATAGTTTTTTTTGTTCATTAGACTTTAATCCATCACGATAATCTTGCATTTCTCGATCTAATTCAGCTCTAGGAATAATTTTAGAGGTCTCTTTGGAATCAGCTAGATTTTGTTGCTGCTCAAACAATGTATCTTTATATCCGATTTGTTCACGCAAAGGGTTTTTTCCATCATTAATTGCTGCCTGCAATTTGAATCGTTCCGTTTTCTTCCAAATAGAATTAATAACTCTTTTATCTTTTACTTTTCTCGCCCAATGATCTATCAATTTAATAGATGTAATATCAGACAAATCATTAACAAATAAATCTTCCGCAGCTTTAATATAATCGTTCAACCATAATGCCCTTTTAGCAGGAATTTTTTTATCTTCCATATATTCAGGTGACTTTCCATAATAATGATCCATTAAATCTTCTTTATAAGCAGGGTTGTCAGGCTTAAGCTGCTGTTCATACCCATATTTCTCAAACAGATTGTTTGTAATTACTTTTCTAATTACTTCTCCATCTGGTACCCATAAGCCTCCTCTATCTAATACATCCCTAAGCCAATCATATGCAATAGCATCTTCTCCTTTTCTTTTTCCCGGTCTTGCAAGATCATTATGATCAGTATAAATTTTTTCAACAGCTCTCTCTAAACCCTTATCTCCCTCCTCACGTTTTAACCTTCTAAAAATACTTTCACTAAAATCTATATTTTTCATATCATTGGCAATTAAAGCTAGATATGAATTTCTTTCTGCACCGACAAATCCCGGTTGGTGTAAAAACCCTTTCAAATCTGTATCATATCTTTTCCTATGGGCACTATACAATTCTTCTTGAGCCTTCTGTATCTCATAAGCATAATATCTTCTATTCTGCTCTTTAAATTTTCCATACAAAGTAGAGTTTACATCCCCGAATAATCTGGTAGGCATATACTTATCTCTATTATTTATTCCTTCAAAATCTGGATGAGGATCACCAGCACCTTTTGTTATTTTACCATCTCGACCTATCTTTGCTATATTGAGTTTCAATATTGTAGATTTCATATCATTAATAACAGACTCTCTATTCTGCATACCTGCAATATCCATGGGGTCAGAGGTAAATCCTATTAATGCTCTAGCAACCCTTCTAAACTCATGTAAAGAAGCTGCATCTGTCTTTGCCTCTATAATTAACCATTGACGCTGATACTCAGGCTCTCCTTCACGGGTAAAACCTGTACGTTTCTTTACTTCGAAAAGATAATGACCAGCCGGCACATCTACTTCTAGCTCTATTATACCTTTCCTTTTAGGGTCCTTAATATCATGAATAACTTTTATCTTTTCTTTCCTATCTGGCAAAGAAGCTATAGCCGCATGCGTAGCAGAAGTTGTAGCCCTATTAACAACAACAGGTCCCAATAAATCCCTTCCATATGCAGCTCCTTCGGAAGCATTTCTTCTAGCTAGGGGAGATAAGATAAGGTTTGGATTCTTTAACCTATCTATTAGTTCAGTATTATCTGTCCCAAATCTTGCTTCTAAATCAGCTGGCTTATTAGTTTCTATTTGGTTCGTTACTTGATTAAGATATTCATTCTTATTTTTATGATACATATCTTTCCAAGATTTCTTCATCCCATGAGCTTCATCTCCAAAATACACCTGAGCCTTGTCACCATCTAAATCAGCTCCGCCAAGAGCTTTCAATGCCCTTGGATGAAGAAGCACACCATAACCATCAACACCAGTAAACCCAGCAAACTCTAGAACATGTCCACCTGATATACTATCCATAGGAGTTCTTACTACCAAAGCACGTAAAATCTCCCTTGCTTTCTCAGTAGGAAACCCTTTGATAGGTCTTCCCTTATTAGCAGCATCAACACCTTTCCACAAATCTTTTAATTGCATAGGCTTATCACCGGCAATCTTAAACCACTTATTTTTGTGAAGATCATCTAAGAAAAATATATCATCACGTTTATTCAATTCAGTTGTTTTCCCTTCAAATCCATCTTCTTGTCTCATTGCAGGGTCATAAGGTCGCATACGAGCAGATACACTATTTGTTGCCAAGGGTCTAGTAACCTGATCAACAAAGAAGTTTCTAACAACAGAACCTCGTATCCTTGTAGACCACTTATGTAATACCCCGGATAGATCATCGTCTGTAATTCTCATAATTCTCTCATACACACCCTTATTTTCAAGGGACAATAAGTTCTCTAAATGTGTGTCAGCTACAGAAGTTTCACCCTCAGCTCTCAAAGCATCTCGCATAGAAGGCTCTATCCTAAACATCGCATTATATATCTTAGCAGTGAATTTCTGCACATGTGGATTATTGCTATGCATCGCTCTTAACAATTCATTGATACCTAACTTTTTCAAATTCTTTACCAAAGGTTTAACCATAGCTTGCTGACCGGCAGGGTCACTTAAAAACTTTTCTAAATCTTTATTAACATCCGCATCTCCCTTAATCCTTTTATTCACAAGACCATTATACATATCCTGTATTTCTCTTTGGTCTATAGGAGAATAAGCATAAGGAGTTAAATTGGTAAATACCTGTTTATGTACCTGAACATCTTCTAAATTCTTCTTACTAGCATATTCTTCAGTAATAGTTCTAAAATACTTTGGGTCTAATTTATATAATATCTTAGATATGTCTGTAACTGGCTCCCCTTCTATCTTACTGATTTCATTATATTTCTTAACATTCACAGTTTGTTTGCGAGCATCCCAATCATATGTCACATAATCTCTTTCTCCCTTTTGCTTTACACTTAACGCATTTACAATAAAATGAACATTATTTCTTTTCATCCAAGCATCCATCTTAGCCCTTGTAGGATACATAGCATATTTGCCCGTTAAAGCCCCGTAAACGGGATCAGGAGCCGCGAGAAAGCTTTTCTCGAACCCTGAGTCGGATGGAAGACCAGCCTGCCTTAGAATGGCTTTTAGAACGTCTGAACGCACAATTATAGCCCCATCCTCTATCTCGTTGTAAAGCTCAGCAAGTGCATCATTCTTTAAGTCTCTCTGATTAAATCTCTCTGGACCAGCTGTAAGCATTATATTGAAAGTACCATCTTTATTAAAGTCTCTTATTTGAAGCTTTCCATCCTCAGCCTTCATTTTTTTGATATAATCAACATCCATAGATATACCGGAAGTAAACCAAATTTGTACTCGTTTATTAAAATCTTTAGGACTCTTTATGTAAGAGTTAATTACATTGCCATCCTTATCTTTCTTGTTGTGCATCTTCTTGAATGCTTCAATACTCTCACCAATATTTTTAGCAGGTTTACCGATACCTAAAGAATGTAGATATAACAGATTGGATAACCACTCCTTTGCAAATAGCTGATCAGTTTTAGGTATCCATGTTCCCTCAACATTTTCACCCATTACTCTCTGATATGTATACCAATATGCTTTCTCATCTTTACGATAATCTTCTTTATATTCCTTAGGCATAATCTTAAAGAGGTTATCCAAATGTTTTTGGATCGAATCACTAGATACTCCCTTTAACAAAGGATGATATTTTACAAAGATTTGACGATGAGCATCTCCTCTGCCACTATAATAATAATATCCCTTTTTAGACATATTATAAAATACCTGTCCATGATGTTCATCTACAGCATTTTGAACCAGACTATCTATTTCCTCTGAAGTCCTACCTTTAAAATTCGGATCATTCTGAATGCGATTTCTATAAAATTCTGGAAGTTCACTCAAACGTAATTCTTGAGACACCATCTTTGTTCTCTTAGTTATAGGATTCTCTACCGATGTAGATACTGTAGCATGATCTAATATCATTTCTACATCAACTGAGGCACCAACAGGAGGTGGAGTAGGTTCTATATCAGGTGCTGCATCAAACTCTGCTCTTTTATTCTTTTCAACTACCTTTTGTAATTCAGCTCTCCAACCCGGCTTTGCCATATTAATAATAGGAATACCTTTTAGAGCAGCCATCCTCATGGCTTGACCCGTACCTCCAGTTACACGACCACCCGGAGTCCATGTTAAAATAAAATCAACAGGAGTATCTAAATTCTTTCCAAACATTTGATTCGTATTTCTAGCCTGCAAGTCTAACCCATATCCATGTAAATACTTAGGAGCTGGATGTACTTCTTTAGCAATTGCTCTAGTTAAATCTATCGCATCTTCTTTGTAAAATATCTCTGATCTTGTCGTCCCGTTTTCAAAGGCTGTGTCCGCTCCTTTTGCCCCACCGCTTCGTAGTATATAACCCTCTACCTCTAACCATGATGCCATATCTGTCATTTTATCTAGAAAATTCTTAGGAGTTTCCTTTGAACCTATACCAGCATATCTCATACTAGGTGTAATTCTCGGACGAGGCATCTTATTAAACTCTGGCTGTTTAGAGTCATAATAAGGTTTGGATTTCATTATATCTATAGCATATTGTGTGGCTTCCTGTTCTATCCTTAAAGTTTCTTCAGAGAAAAGGTCTTTTGATCCACTATGACTATGACCTAATTCTTTATGCCCCTCTTCATGTAACAGAATAAAATCTTCATACGCATGTTTACCACCCCTCAATTCAAGAAACTTTTTCAGGTTATCAAGTTTTATTTCCATCCTCTCTAGTACAAGTTTCTTTTGCTCAGAAGTTGGTCCTTGCTTTCCTTGTAAATAAGGGAACCCAGCATCATAATCAGCAGCTATTCTATCTGTATCTAGAGTTATTTTACCTGTTTTACTATTAAACCATGCTAAGGGAGTAAATTCTCGCCCCTCGGCATCCACGAAAGTTGTTGGTTGACGTACAAGTGGACCCTTGCCAACAAGTTCAAAATCAACTAAATATTTTTGCTCAACACTCGGATTCTCTTTAATGTATTCAGGTGTCCAACCTTCTCTCTTAGACCATTCCTCTGGAGTGATTTCACCGGCTTTTAACATTTCTCCTAAAGTTTTATTAGAAATATTTGTTACTTTAGCTAAAAGTTGTTCTCCTTTCCTTCCCACATCTATTACTTGCCCCACAGATAGTGACTTAGCAACTGATTCTCTTCTACTAGTACCGGTACGAAGACCAGCTGCAATCGCATCATGAGTAGTTGTAATTCCCGCATCTAATAACTCTCCCCTAAAAGTACCCGGTACAGCTTGACCATATCCTTTAACACCATGTTCGAAATTATTAACTACTTTAGTTTCTTTACCTGTGGGCACATAATCAGTAACTGGTTTTGCAACCTCTTTATAAGCATCAATAAGAGTATTTATAAATTCTGATTCTTTACCTTCTCCTGTCCATCTAGATGTCTTATCATATTTAGGAGAAACAGAATGAGAACTTGCTTCTAGGAAAGCAACACCACCACGCTCAGTAATCTGGTCAATAAGCTCTGGATTCTGTCGGAATTTCTGAATAATCAAATCTCGCATAAGCTCTTTATCTTTTACCAGATCACCAGTTTTTTGCTTTTTATAAGCTGCTTCTACATTAAAGTAATGTTTACCATCCTTTACAGACCCCCAAACAGGATTCGTCAATGCTCTACCTAAGGGATCATCTGACCTTGAATATATATTGACACCAACCACAGCTGGTTCCTTTTCAGGACCAAACTTTGACTTTATAGGTTTATCAGGATATAATTGCCTATGTACATCCTCGTATATCTTCTGTATTAAATGAGGTTCTGTCTGTAATATTTTTTGTTTACCAGCATCATTAGTTGCACCAAAAGGCAACTTGGAAACAGTTACAGTACCATCTGGATTAACTTTTGTCGTAATCATAGCTACTGGACGTGCCTTTAATATCCTATTCCCAAATGCTCTCCATTCATTCTGAATAGATTCTCTATTAGCATCAATGCCATAGATTTCTGCTAACCATGTTCTCATTTCTCGATCTGGATTCACCCGATCTTTTTGAGCCTTTTCTATTAACTCATTCCATTTTTTCTGAATTTGAACATACATAACCAGTTTTTGTTCTGCTGGCTTCTCTGTTTCCATCCATATATTTTCCATCTCTTTATCAACAAATTGTTGAATCTTTGTCTGAATTGGAGTCTCAAGCTGTTCTGATGTAATATCATCCCCTATTTTTTCTAAAGTACCTTCTTCCATAGCAGTCTTAACACGACTAATCTCAGACTCATTAAATACTTCTACATCAGTATATTCTTTTTCTTGAAGTTCTTCTTTAAGAATCTGTCTTAACTCTGCTTCTTCTTTAGAAAAGAAAAGTCCACCACCCTCACCACGTATACCTGCTTTTTCCATAAGGACAGCTGCTGCATACTCACTATTTGTCTCTTTCCACTTAGGATGAACAACATCCTCTATATATCTCTTAGTAACTTCATCCAATTTCTCCCATCCCGGAACTGACTCAAATGGTTCTCCTATCCAACCTTCTGGTTTTTTCTTGTCACCCCATGCCCATTTATTATGAAATTGTTGCCCCTGCCTTCTATGGTATGGCATCTCATTGACACCAAAGTAAGCACCAAGTAAATACTGATAGACCTGTTCTGGAGTCGTCTGTCCCTGCATTGTAGAAGGAAGACCGGTATATAGTGAGGACACTAAACCCCTGACAGCCTTATCACCTTGAGGACCAAACCCCTTTACAAGGTTTCCTATACCACGAAAAGCTGCCCCAGTTTGTGCACCTCCTATAAGTCCGTGCATCATCTCATCAATACCACCCTGCCACGAACTAACAGAACTAGCAACACCAAGATGAAAAGAACCTTCTACTATATCTTTCATCATTGGATGACGATCAAATACGCTAAGAGCATCTTTACCAGCTGCTACTCTAGCATCTCTTGCACCAGATGTCATAGACCTAGCAACCTTCTTAGCTTTCTTAGTAGCAGCACCAGCTACCAACATAGGTACAGACTTACCTTTTAAGGCTCTGACAGCACCAGCTAGTTTCTTAAACTTTAGAAATCGTAGAGGAGTAGAAAGAGGTAGGAACCCAACAAATCCAGCTAAATGACCAATATTCTTAGCTATAGCATCCCATTCATTCGTAGGTTGGTCTTTATCAATCCTGAGTGTAGTAAATCCTTCAACAAAACCAGAACCTATATTAGATACTAAACTGCCTACACTAGCTTGATTATCTGCTTCATTATAAGCAAATGGTATCTTATAATGAGCAGCGTGTTGATTAACTGTTCTTAAAAAATCGGGATCAAATTGCCTAGGATTAACCTTATAGGCTTCAATATACTCCTCAACTTGCTCTGGTGTGTAGGAAGGGTTCCAAGGTTCTTCGACACTGCGAAAGCCATAGTCTTCCCCTTCTTGGTTCCCCTGCTGAGGACCATAGTGAGTTGGCACTATTTACTTTCCTTTTACTTTTTGATATTCTGCGTATAAATCTGCTATATCTTTTGCTGTTAAACCTGCTGCAACTGCCCAACCCAAAAATCCTCCAATTGATCCTGCAGCGAATTTTGATGCTGCTATTCGTGGAATTTTTTTAGCAACCCAACTTGCAAAACCTCTTCCCATACTAGCCGTGGCTAATCCTCGTCCAACACCACCTGCTCCTGTACCCACCATTCTACCACTTACTTCTCCTCCCTCTGTACCAGTAAGAGCCTTCCCTGCTGAACCACCTATTGCACCCCCGACTGCAGGGGCATAGAAACCTATACCTGATTTACCTAAGCCTTTTATCTTCTTTAGACTTGAACGAAATGTTCTGCCAGCTTTTCCTTTTGGACCAACTTTATCTAACCAACTTTCACCAAGATTCTTTGCAAGCTTATCAGCTTCTGCTAAATTCCGTGCAGCAATCTTTTCCCATGTCTTTTTTTGAGCCGCAGTTAACTTCGTACCTTTTGTTAGTGCATCTTTACCTGATCTTTTTTTGTATATATTTTTCCCAAATTGATCTTTTCGTTTAGTTACGTAACCCCCATGTTTACTTTTCCCAAATTTACGTGTCTCTTCTATTCTACCTGATTTTGCTTCACTTTGCAACAACCTTGCTCTAGTACGAAGTTGATCAATACGTTTATTTGCACTTCTTCTTCCCCCAGCATACATAGCTGCTCCACCACCAACTAGTGCTGTACCACCTACTATACCGGGAGCAGCACCAACACCTTTATCAGGACCAATGCCGGGAAGTTTTTCCATAAGAGTTTCATACTGAGGATTAAATCCAGTTTGATCATTAAAAGCCTGATACTCTTCCATTCCTAAATTAGAATCAGCAAGCATGGAAGCAATAATATTGGGACCAGTAAACGTATCTTCCCCAGATCGTAAGGATACATTAAACTCTCCAGCATCAAGACCACCTAAGGTTTTCTGCTGACCTAGTTTCTTCATAATATATCTAACTTCAGCGTTCTGGCTATCAGAATACAACTTCTCAAGATTAAACCTATCTACCTCTACGCCCTTAACTTTTGCATCATCAATAGCTTTATTTATTCTCTCGTCTTTTTTGAAACTACTAAAATTCCTATCTACAATAGGATTATAATCAAAAATACCACCTGAATATATAGAATCACCTACAGTATTTACTTCATTGTACCACTCATTCTGAAGACCACGTAAAAAATCCTGCTCACCTTTTGCTCTCATTTGCTCATTGAGCTGCATACCCATTAACTGGTTCTGTTTTTGAGAGGTATCATTCTCAAGTTCTTGACGTTCTCTATGTAGTTTTATATCCGCATAACTACGTGGGTCTCTATTACGAGGAATTAAATCACCGAAACCGCCTCTTCCACCACCAGTACCACTAGTATCTACCCCTCCAAAGGAAGTTTGTCTACGTCCATATCCTCTTGTTGTTCCGTTTGCCATTAGTAGTAGAACCCCCTGCTTTGCTTATACGTATCCCATAAGTTTTTTATACCCTCTCCGCCAAATTTTTCTAAACCCTGTCCCGCTAGAAATCCCATAGGACCACCCATCATGCTTCCACCCATCTTTAATAGGCTCAGCAAACCACCACCAGTTTGTTGCATTGCCTGATTCCGGTCTCTCAAATTAGACTGATCTAAATTGAATGCCTGAGTATTTAACTGTTGCCGATCTTGGAGATTTGTATCATAACCTTGCTGTCCCATTTGCATCATATCCCCAGATAGATTAGCAAGATTTTTAATAGCTTCATTACCTCTTTGACTACTACTCACCTGACCTAGAGCAGCACCTAAACCACTACCCGGTGATACCCCACCTTGTGCTAACATCCTAGAAGTATTCCTAGCATCACCAGCTGCTAAATCCTGACCTGCTCCTATAATATTCAGTCTCATTGCCTGAGGAACATTGCCTTCCATAAGATTGCTATAATAATCTCGTGAGGTATCCATCATAGAGCCTACACTACCCGGATCGTTCATGTCACCCATTAAAGCAGACCTCATATCATCCCCACTTGTCTGCTGCATAAAGTTAGGTTGCAGACCCTCGTATAACTTGTTGGACATTCCACCCAAACTACTTGTTAACATATCAATAAAGCTCATAGCGATAGTTCTCCGTGTTAAATTTAATCATTTTTACCATTTTTATCAAGCCTTTAATGCGTCCACCTCTGCTTTTAGCTCTTGTATCGCCTTTATCATAGGAGAAATCAATTCACTATAAGCTAATGAATATTTATCAGATTCCTCGTTATGATGCCAAGCTATTGAATCCGTAACCCCCGCCTCTTCCATTGCTGTCCTTACTTCCTGTGCTATTAATCCCCAATGCTTACCTTCTATAATTTTACCATCTGGGTCTTCTTCGCTACCTATTGCATAACGATTATATTGAACTGGATTCAAAGAATTAATGAAATCCAAACCTAACGGTACTGTTTCTATATTCCTTTTCCATCTTGAATCTGAAGATATATCTGACACTTCAAGAGCATATAGTCTTTCCCATCTATTATCAGGGCTTCCTAGCTGTAACCCCCAATAAGGATAGTTATCAGACTCATAGAGAGGCTTAAAATAATAAACATCACTACCTCCATGAAGTGCAGGACCATCATAACTATCATCTGCCCAATCCAAGTAAGAAGAATGAACAGTAGACCCAAATATAACTTGGTCGCCAGCAATTAAGTCACCAACTACTGTACAATTACCTGACCCGTCCACCTGAAATTTGTCACTCCCATTATACAATAGTCTAATCTCATTTGTATCTTCATCGTGATATTGCATCCAATAATCAGACCAATTCCCACTACCATCTAAAGGCTCTGTAAAGATTATTCCTCTTCTTGTACTGCCCGTACTATCTGCCTCTAATGGTTTCACATACATATCGCCATCAGCATAAAAATGAAATCGCCCATTCCCCAGCGTAGTAGCACCATCTGATCCAATCGTAGCAGAGCCACTACCTATATCAATAGTACCCGATGTAATAGCACAGGCTGTGACTTGAGCAGCAGCTAGTGTACCTGTAGTAATACCACCAGCAGTAAGACCTGTAATATTTGCAGCCTGAGCATTTATTTGACCAGCAGTAAGAGTTCCAGCATACACCCAACCGGCAGCAACAGTAGCAGCATTAACATTTAATGTATCAATAAATGGAGCAGTAACTGTATCACCAATAATAGTAACAGTATTAACATCAAAATCGGGGGTAACTGATACCCACGTAGCCCCACTCCATCTATACATAGCATTATTAGAATCTGTTTTAAACCATATATCACCTATCTCTTCTGCTGTTGGTGCAGAAGTATCATAAAAAGCTTTAGACTTTCCTTGGGCAGTATTTTGTGCTGCAGTGATAGCAGTTGCTTGGTCATACGTTGTATCTGCTGCAGCCACCCAGTTACCACCAGTATATACATAACGCTTATTACCATCATTAGTATCATACCATACATCATTTGCAGACATTCCAGAAGTAGGAGCATCATCCTGATAAAATATTTTAGACTTAGAATCAGCAGTAGACTGTGCTGCTACAGCCTTACCATCGGCAGTATCAGCATCAGCTTGAGCAATAGCAATCGTTGCATCAACAGTAGCTACCCATTCACCGGCTGTAATTGCATCAGCACCTACTGATTCAGCTATATACAACTTATTCCCATCATTTGTATCATACCATAAATCACCTACTGTTAAAGAAGTAGGAATACCATCTTGTCTAAATGTTACAGGCGGTTTAGTAGTAAAAGTTTTTCCACCACCGACAATATCCGATGCTGCTATTTTATTATTAGTTACAGTAGCACCGACAACATCATCTAATACAAGATTACCATCATTGTCTATAGCGGTATGCTTTGGTTTTAATCCTGCATCCCAAGTTTTACCAGAACCTACAAGATTAGATTCTATAATGTTATTATTACTAACAGTAGCTCCCACTACTGTATCAGTAACAAGATTACCATCAACATCTATTGCTATATTATTCGGAATCCCACCTGTCCAAGGAATCTGCTCAAATAACTGCTGTTCTATATTTCGAGAATCAGCACTACCCGAAGAACCTCCGCCAAAGGCTGCAGAAGACACAGAATAATAACCATCCCCTGTTCTATTATCCTTGTCTGATATAAACATCTCTCTTCTAGCATTACCATCCTCAGTCATAGACTCCATATAATATTTATTATCTGTTTTATCTTTATATATTGTTATATCGCCTATACTATTATGCAAATCTCCGGGTCGTCTTTGTTCGGTAGTATTCTTACTATTAACTGAATCTATAAGATGATTTAAAGTATCATAAAGATCAGACCACGCACGAGTATCAGCTTCTACTTTTGGTGGTTTCTTCTTTGTTAATTCTATTTGACCTATATATGCCATTAGTAGGTTACCGTCCTTGCTGCCTTCCTAGAAGGTCTAAATATAACGCCAAGGCTAGCTACCTCTGTAGCGGCAACAGTTGTATCATCGCCTTCAATATTATCCTTGATAAAAAACTTAATATCCCTAGCTTCCTGTGCTTGGATAGCCCCTCCATTTGCTACTCTTAATTTTCCCTGCATATGAGTATAAGTAGTATTACTATTTTGAGTATTAGAAGTTTCTCCAAAATCTCCTGCATGAGTTCCATGGGTCCATACAGCACCACCTTGTAAAGACCAATATACCAATGGATATTTAGCAGCCGGCTCACTGGTTGTACTTCTTGCGTACCTAAGCTCCCATCCATGAAACTTCTTAGGTTGAGTATGTTTACCCATAGAAAGCATCTTAGTCATATATTCATATCTCTTTCTTGTAGTTCCACCTTGAAACTTATAACAGTTAGTAGCATCACTATAATACAAATTCCCTTTAGTATCTAAAAAAGTTGTCCTCACATAAGCAGAAGTACTTCCTGTGGTTACACTCCATAAGTCCCATCTCTTCCTAGGAACATTATAAGCCCAACAATAAGCCCTACTAGGATCACTAGATGTGGCATGAGACCAAAAGATTAAAAATGAACTTCTCTTAGGATCAAAATTCACACAAATAGCAGCCTTATTTGCTCCTGCCGCACTAGCCTTCGCATCCCAACTCGCATCTAACGAAGCAGTTAAAGACCCCGCTAGATTCGATGGTCTGGGAACCGCATCCCCATCCTTAATTACTTCTGATATAGCAACAGGTTGCTTTCCATCGTGTAAATAAATATTATTCTCATCAGCAAAACACATGCCATACTCAGTAACCTTCACCGCCTGATGCCCTATACATCCAATACCTTCATAGATATCTTCTATATACATACCATCAAGATTTATCTTATAAGTAGTATTTTCATCCCATGCATATACTCTTCCTTGAAATGCTCTTATTGCTACGGGTATAGTAGGTAATCTAACAAAGTCCGTAGTCCAGTTAAACTGATCAAACTTACCGGGCTTTGATTTAAATATATATCTGTCTGCATCAGGCAACTGCTCATGATAGCATTTACCAACAACATGATGACCATTCAATTGAGTACTTAAAGCATAATTAACTATTGTTCTATCTATGACTTCAGATATACCGTTGATAGCATCGTAAGATGCTCCTAAAGAGCCATTATCATTATACGTATACTGTCTATAAACATTGCTTGAATCACTTTCCCAAAAAGTATCTGCTGTAGAACCAAATTCAGCATTTAACTTAAAAGATTTAACTAATCTAAAGAATCCATCTGGCTGGTTAGACGTAATATCAGCTGTATTGGCACGATATAAGTTCACATGACTAACTCTCGGTGACAAAGCATTTATATTCCGGATATTAATTGTAACACTCATATTAGATTGAGCTTCGGGTAATATTTGTACTGGATGAGAAAGAGAACTTTCTTGATAGCCATCATATACAGCAGTGGCTGAATAAAAATATCTTTTTGTTGTTAAAAATGTACCATTTTCTTCGTCAGTCTCTGCCTCGGGAACAAGAGAAACTGCAGACCTAGCTGCAACAACATGGGCACTTGTAGCATTGGTGCTATGGGTCCATGTAAAATACTGAATACGCCCACCATCTGTCCCATTGGAAACATATATCCTAGCACTAGTGCTATTTGTATTAGCAGTATCAAATGAGAATGCTCCACTATTCGTATAGTCAAGACCCTTCGTAGTGCCTTGTCTTGGTAATAAAGCATAAACATTCGTAGCAACATAATCTCCCTGATCGCTTTTATTCCCAGTAATAGTCCCGGCAGTATCCCCCTGCATATCAAGAGTATTCCACATATCAGTCTTTCCATCTGATCCTGCATATGAAATCATTGTCCTATAACCAGTATTTACAAGAGATGTAAAATTTGCTAAACTTGCAGATTCTCCAATGGTATTACTATTATCAGGGTCTTCTAAAGCAGCTACACCAAAACCATTCGTAACAAAAAATGGATTACTATTCACACTACTTGTATCAGCTATTACAAAAAAATTATTTAATGAAGGAAGATGACCACCAGTTGGACCCTCTATAATACTATAATGAGCACCACCACTACCGCTCTGATTATCACCATTATTATTCGCTATCACTGTCCTACTTCCAGAAGTATTCCCAGCAGCAACAGAATTTGTTTCTTGAACCATACAAGCAACTCTAGTCGTACTTCCTGTAACAGAAGTTAGAGGTGTTTTAAATGTTCTTAATAATATATCAGCTGCAATACCATTACCTGCTGTCCATTTTCCATGAGTAGAAGAAGTGCCAGTTGATTCTGCAACGCTAAGCCAATTAGGAGTAATTTCACTCAATGTAATATTACCACTTTCAGTAGGCTCAGTAACCTTATAAAGCCACTTAACTGCACCACTATTACTTGTTTTGCCAATAGCAGTGGGATAGTATACAGACAACCAAAGAACATCATTAACATCAATCAGATCAGATATTTTACCATTTATAGTATCAGCTGAATTAGACAGAATATTATCAAGAGAATCAACAATCTGATTTGTTTGGACAATATTCATATCGTCATTACCAGAAGTAATATCTAGCTTATACAGAGTACCCTCTGTGCCTTGTTCTCCATCATATAGCCAAAGATGATCTCCACCATCATCTAAAGCAAGCCCTTGTGTACTTTTAAAAGAAGATACTGACCTTTTTACAGTATCATCACTTATCTTTATTCTATATAGATCAGTTCCCTGATAAGTAATCCCAAAAATATATTCTACATTATTAATCGTTTTATGTATTATTTTATAAAACTGGGGGAAAGAATCTAAAGGAGTTAATGCCGCGTTAGTAAACACAGGACTAGTAGGAGCATCACCACCAAACTGACCATAATCAACCCAACCTAACCACTTAGGAACATCCGTAGAAGCAGAGCCGGCACCTATATGAACTTCTCTATTATTTACCTCCATACAAACTTCATCACCACTACTTGTAATAGCACCTGATGCACTATTATCATAAGTAGTAATAGTCTCTGGAGTACCCTCAAAATCCTGTATCATACTTACTGTATTATTACTATTCTTATAATATACCACATCTCTGGTACTGGCATTTCTTTGTATGGTAGCAGTGATATAAGCATCCATAGTAGTAGTACTAGCTGAGGTATCTGTAGTCTGTACAGCATCAGCAGGTACACCTCTCAGCAAACCATCTTCTACAACACTATCTAAGTCTAGAGAATAAGAAGCTGCTTCTGCAGGAATATCCCTAGCATCAGGCGTAGTCATAGTTCCTACGTTGAAGTTATTTAACTCTTGTACCATCTTTGGCATTACTAACTCCTAAAATTCTTGGAGGCAAGATAAAACGCAGCTTGTTTTCGTATGGTAGCTCGTCTGCTTCTTCGTGCTGCCAGCAAACACGATCTGGATATGCCTCCAAAACCCTTGTGCCTGCACCACTTGCTTAAAGATGCATATCTTAATTTTCTTCTCCTAGTACGCCTTTTACGTCTTTTTCTCGCCACTAATTATTACCAATCAAACATTCTAGACCAAAACTTCCAAAAAGGTTTTTGAGCTTGTCGCACACTATCTGCCTTCTGTCTATAATGACCAGTATAATCTCGATGATCTGCACTATAAGGACCTTCTCTCAACATAGCCTGTTTCTTATCCCACGAATCCGCCATCTCTTTCTCCGTAAAAGGCTGAGATAACTGCCCGCGATATCCCGGTTCCGGAGGTGGTATATAATCACGTGCCATAGGAGCATGCCATCCGGGTGCCATAGCATCTTGTGTTTCTCGACTCTCTGGAGGAGGAACCATAAACTCATTTATTGGAGATGCACCTTGTCTTGCAGTTACATCTCCATATATATCTGGATTTACGCCAACTTGTGGTCTAGAAGGCTGAGGCAGAGGTTGCTGATCAGGATCAGTAAGACCCTTATAAAAACCTTTGCCAGCACCAGTAACTCCAGCCGCAACATCTTGCACTCCTTCTAAAGCAGTTTCACCAGCTAATTTTGTACCCCTTCCTACAGCTTGAGCACCTCTTCCTACAGCTTCCGCACCTCTTCTTGTGACTTGACCTGCTTTAATACCAGCTTCTGTTGCTGATTGCTCAATCCCTGCTTGCCTTTCAGGACCACCGGTAATATAATCCTTATAAAATTGACCAGCAGTCTTCAGACCCTCGGGACTAAATAATCCTTTCGTACCTTCCCACATATCACCTAACCAACCACCGGTTGCATCTGCTGCTTTCTTTACACCGGGTCCATAATAATCTACCATATTCTGACTTATATCAGCATCCGCTAAAGCCTGAAACCCACCTTTCATATCTTCTGCCCAATTCTTAATAGCACCGGGCACATTACTTCCAGTACTAGGTGCTTTCGGAGATATTCTCTCTACTTCTTGTGGTCCACCTGCAGCACCCGGAGCCACTGTAGCATTAGGGTCCCATGCACGTTGTCCTGTCGGTGCAGTAGGTTCTCCTTCTGGACCATAAAAAGATGTTTGAGCTTTACCCGGTAAGATCGGAGCACCTTGCACTGATCTCATTGCACTCAATGTCTTTTTACCGAATATCCCATCTACCTTAATAGGATTGCCCTCAGAATCCACATGTCCTGCATCTCTCATCATTGTCTGTAACTTCTTTACAGATTCTCTATCAGAAACATCCACAGTCTTTGCAAACTCTCTTAACTCAGAAGGACCTTGTGTTTGTTCTGGTGCTACTTCTGGTGCTACTTCCGGTACTGCTTCTGGTGCTGCTTCTGGTGCCGGTTGTTTCGCTGCTACAGCTTGTTTACCCTTTTTCTTGCTAAATAACCCAGAAATAAGGTCTCCAAAACCTCCGGTACCACTAGCGTCTGCTCCACCAAAACCACCCATTTCGTAGGTTCTCATATAAGGGCTATCACGTCTTGCCATCTCTATTTACTCCTTATCAGCTCTCCCCATAAAGAGGTTTTGCCATCTATTATCTGTACTATATGTACAGTAAAAAATCCATCATCAAAATAATCAACTACTGCGAATGCATGACTCCAATTATGTCTTCTATTCATCAGCCAGCTGTTAGCCTTTGCATCCATCTTTTTCATACACCCAATTGACCAAGCTGATTTAACTCCATCCAAATGAGTAACACTACATTGTTGTAAATCATGAAAGTGTCCATACATTACATTAGCACCTAACCTTAGTAGATGATTTCTCGTATGGTGTACTCCAGAAAAGTGATGTCCATGATAGTAATGTAACTTACCAATCTTTAGATACTCACCTGTTCGATAGTACTTAAATCCCCTTTCTTTTAGTTTACAAGCCTTTTCAAACTTAACCCATTCAACATAAGGGTTCTCTTCATAAAATCTATCAAGCCAATCATCATGATTTCCTTGGCACATATACTTCTCTTTGCAATTTGACTTATCGAGTATTTCATCAATCTCGTCCATGCATTCATTGACTTCTTCAATCTCTTTCTTAACGTAAGGCAATTGATATTCAAGCGGTGGTCTTTTCTTCTTCTTCCACTGCCAATGAGAAACACTTTCCCATTCTCCAACATCCCCGATATCCACATAGAAATCAGGTTTAATAATATTGATTGCTTGGACAAAGCAACTGATAGCCTTGGGGTCTGCCAAGGGAAAGTGTTTATCTGATGATATGACTCCACGCTTGACTACCCCCTTATCTAATTTGGTAACTCCAGACATAAGTTCTCCAGTGTTTGTTCATCAAAGTCTATAAAGAGTTCTCGTAAATTATCAAGATGCTCCCTAGTGACCTTTTTATCAAATCTTAGAAAATACTCATCACAAGCAAAGCACTTCCAAAACAATGGACCTTCGCATGTTCCAAGAATCTCTAACTCCTCGAATCCTGTGAATCCACAATGAGGACATATTTCAGGCATTTCCTCGAATATCATAGGACCGATTGTATCTAAGATCGTATGTACATTTACTTCAATTGGCACCACTATCTCACTACTTAGTAATTTTTTAATACCTCTTTAATTTTCTCTAACATCTCATCATCCTTCTTAGACTTAGTTGCTTTAACAATCATGCCAACAACCTTCAAGATAATAGCTTTAGCACCATTCTTCTTGACCTGATTCTTTATGTACACAGACAACATGCTCATGATTCTTCCTTCATAACTTTAGCTCCGACAAGAACTTTCTTTACAGAAGTCCAAACCAAATCGTCCATCTTACTTGGGGAAAGTGCAACAACCTTATCTACCATCATAATAGCGATTAGTACATATTCCCAGTTTTCCATCATAAAGTCCATTACAGACCTCCTATTGTTTATTTAAACACTACAGAACTAACCAGAGCGAGAATAGAACCAAGAATGACACCAACAAGCGAACCAAGCCCCCGAAGCCACGCCACCTGTTTCGCAAGGTCAGATTGTCGCTCATCCAATTTTCCAAGATAGCTCTTAATC
>Ga0080013_1002250_pt1 | contig 23172 bp, 53 predicted proteins | sample ETNvirenome_6_85_FD_69236 | JGI IMG/M metagenome (GOLD analysis project Ga0080013, IMG submission 69236) | Marine viral communities from the Pacific Ocean - ETNP_6_85 (SPADES assembly) (version 2) | ecosystem: Environmental > Aquatic > Marine > Oceanic | place: Pacific Ocean | collected 2013-06-19
AGTGAAACAGTAAAATCAAAGAGATTTGTGATTAGAAAATCACTACTCGGTAAAGGAACTCTTATAGAGTTTGTAAACAAAAAAGGTGATGTAATTACTTACGATCACGACAAAGCATACGAAGTGATGAAAGATACACTTGACAACTTAGCGTGTTTTGAGAAGTATAAAAGTTATACTGCAACTAATAACATTCCAAAACTAATCAGAGATACTGAAGCGGTGGTAGAATTAGTACCAGCTGAAGTTGAAGAAACTGAAGAAGTTGAAGAAGTTCAAGTTGAAGTAGCAGCGTAAAAGACTAGACAATAACACTCTGGCGTAATTAGGCCTAGGTGTGTGAGAAAAAGATTAAGGAATCGGGGAAGTGCCGGTTAGTATTGAATCTCGAGCGGGTTGTAACCGCTCCTAGTCTCTAAATAAAGAAATTATGAAATTAAATTACACAAATAAAGATCAACTCGAATTAAAACTAGAAGTTGTAAATAATATAACGTTTTTAAATAAAAACGGTGCTGAAGATGTAGAATATCATGACGGAGAATATAATTTTTATCATGATGGATATTTCTATTCAGCTCAAGATATAGCTGATAATATAAACGAAACTTTAGAAGATGCAATTCTATGGAGTTGCTGTGGAGATGAAGTAAATAAAGATTGGATGATGTGTCCGTCTTGTAAAGAACATATATAAAATAAATAAAATGAAAACACTAACTAAAGCGATTAAATTCGTAAAAACTAAATCAATTTTTGAAATATTACTAATAATATACTGTGCGGCACTATCCGCGGTATTCATATATGGATTCTTTAGTATACTATATGCTTTGATATTTGATCAAGGTTCACTACAAAATGCAAATTTTGGATACGCGGAAGGGTATGGAATATGAAATCAAATTATACAAGTGAAGAGATGGGTGTAATAATTCAGCTCGTTTTATCTTATTCAAAAAAAATAAAAAAATTAATAAAAGAAAACCCTAACGATGCGGACTTAGGTGCGGTCGTAAGGAAATTATATAACAAGTGATAATAATAGTATAATGGATCAAAGATATGCAGAAATAGAATTAAGAAAAATAGAGGAGATTGCTAAAGAAATATTTAAGCAAAAAACCTCTCAAACATGTGGTACTGAGTATCAGAAATGGACTTACGCGCTACTAAAAGCAAGGGAGATACACCATGGTACTAACAGATGAAGAAATACAACTAGTTGAACAAGCGGTTGAAAATGAATTATATAACTTACAACAGATTATAGACCGTGTACCAGGCGAGTTTGTACAAAACTGGCAAGTAAGGAAAAGAAGATTAAAACGAGCTATGCTTGAAATAAAGAAATCAAATGGAAACAGATAAAAGAATTTACATAATACAACTAACTCATTTTGATGGTAAAATTACCAACAAAAAAGTAGTTACTAATGATATCAATGGAGTGATGAGAGATCTTATAAAGACTAGGGAATATGCTAGTGTTAAACACTAATTACAATCCAAATACGATCACCATTGGATAATATAATTAAATAACAAATATGAAAACGTTCAAAAAAGTAAATAATACGACGATAAAGTTAGCAGATACAAGATATAAAGGTTATTTAATCGGTGATATACCAAATAGTTTTGGTGAATATAAAACTCACTGGTTTAATTACAAAGGATTAACTTACTTAATAAAATAGTTATGAAGAAAATTAAGAAATATATATGTACTCAATGTAAAGCAGATTATACATCAGCTGGAAACACATTACCTTATCTAGTATTTTGGGATAATGGTCATATTTGTAGCCCTCAATTATATGGGGAGCAAGAAGATAAACGAATTAAGAAAACAAAAGTAACAGTTGAAGATGATATATGGACAACTTGGTACAATTAAAATAAAATTATGCACACAAGAATACCAACAGCAATAAAAGAATTACAAAACTTATACTCATGGAATCAGTTTTATCAAGAGAGAAAGATGAAACCACAGATGTCTCTGTGCCAAAAGCAAATCAAAGGTAAGAAACAAGAGATCAATGAGTTAAAGACTAAAGGTAGGAAAAGATGACTAAGAAAGAATTAGAAATAGAATACGCGAAAGCGAAATATAATTTCAAGAAATGTAGTATGGGGGAAGGTAGAGATATACTTTTCTATTGGAGTGGGGTATGTAATACATACAGATCATTACTTAATGAAAAATACGGTAAAGAAAAATGGGATCAAGAATTATATAAAGAAATTAAAGCAAGTACGTATATTACCCGCTGAATATGAGGGTGCAGCTACGGAAAGCTTAAATTGTAAGGTTGTCACGCTAGACGCATAACGATCTAGAGACGTAAAGTTCCTTACAAAGTGAGTCAAGTAAGTGGATTCTGAACGACTCATATCCACTCTACACGGAGCCATGGAGCCATAAAGCATCCGTGAAAAGCATCCGTGAGTGGATGACACTCGGTTCAGGTACTATTTGGTAGCTAAGCTTTTAATAGCCAGTAGTATGAACAACTGACGAGTTTAGAGGGTTCGATTCCCTCTTCGAGTGCTAAAATAAATAAAATAAAATGAATAAATTAACTAAAGTAAAACGAGAGACATTAATAAATGAAGTTGTAGATGTCTTAGTATCAGATACTTATGATATTATGTTTGAGTATGTAGCCGACGCTATATATGAGTACCAAATACCACACGGAGAAGAACATGGTAGACTGGTAGAATTACATGATGAAATAATGGGTAGGTTAATTAAAAAATTAGCAAAATGACTCAAGAAGAATTAAATACAAAAATATGTGCTATAACACAAGAAGTATTAAATAAATTAGATATAGAAGAAATTATACGTGAAACTATGATAGATTATGATATACATCCATTTAGTGATGATGTAACTGATACTCAAGTACATATAGCTTTTAATGAGATCTATGAAGAAATAATAGGTAAATTCCAACATGATAGAGGATTGTTTTAATTACAATCTAAATACGATTGCTTGTGGATAATATAATTAAATAAAACAAATGAAAAAATTTAACGGATTTGAGAATAATTACTTAATAGAAGCTATAAAGTATTATACAAAACATAATGAAGAAGAGATACTAAGATTAGAAAAAGATGGTTTAAGAACTATTTTTGCACCAGGTTTCTTTACAATGACTTCTAAAGAATTAATAGATCACGTAAACGAACTAACTAAGAAAATAAAATGAAAGATCGAAAAGAACAACTAAATCCACAACAAATGTTTGGTGATAGAAAGACACTAATGGAAGCTTTTGATTATGCTAAAACGATAGTTGAAAGGGGACCAAAAGAATCTTATGTATATAATATAACTGGATTAATGGTTATATGGAACACATTAGCAATTAATTACGAACCATTAACAAGAAAGAAATGAACCCGTGGGATATAGCTTACGAGCTTTACAAAGAATATTATACTAGAGAACAAATAGATGAAATGCTATTCTGTGAAATAAATGAATTATTAGAAAACGAAAAACAAAATGAGTAAGAGAATAACATTATATCAAAGATTAAAACCAGAAGTTAAAGCTGGATTAGAACTAAATGCCCTTAAAGGCTATGATTTTAGCACAAATATTATTGTGGGTTTACTTAAATCTACACAATTTTACTCTGATCTAACAATTGATCAAGTGAAAAATATTATTGTGTTTTCTGATGTAAAACCAAAATCAGTTCATGATATAAAATATGGTGATTTTTTACTTAAAGATTATGAAAACTAAATACGAAGAAATATTTGAATTACTAGGCATTAAGAATGTAACTAGTAAAAGACAGAAGAAAAATGGTACTCATGTATTTGAAATACCGTTTAAAACTTATGGTGGAAAAAGAATAAGGTTAGCTACATACAAGAGTGGTACAATAAGGAATATTAATGGATGTTATAGTTGTTATCAACTTAATCCAACTAAATTAGAGAAATGGCAAAACACTGACTTTGATCACAAAGTAAGGATACCAATAACTAGTCACGAAGGTAGATTAGAGTTTTTACTTAAATTTATAATAAGGAATTACTATAAGAAACAACACACTATAACTAAATGGAAAGGTTGTACTCACGAACCTAATGTTTCAGTAATAGTTGATGGACATAGATATAATATACAATGAAAACTGAAGATAAAATATTAAGAACTATTAGTATAACAATGCGAGAGCAATGGGATGCCATGAAACCTAATATTTATAAAAATAAGAAAAAATACACTAGAAAAAAGAAACATAAGGATGGAGAAAGAGAATGAAATACCGTATAGAAAGTTGGTATTAGACTATTTTGAAGGGGAAATATATAATGAATGGACAAGTTCTGCAGAGTTTGAAGTATATGAAACTACAACTACTGATGGATATGTTGTATATGTAGCAAAATCCCCAGAAGATGAAGAGATAGTTAGTGAGAACGTATTTTATTACGATCATGAACTACCTGAAATAGTGAAAGATACCATTAAAAATGGCGTAAATATGTATATAGACGATGAGTTAGCTGATGATATATACTTAGATGAGATATTTGAAGAGATATTAGCTGATAACTACGAAGATATTTTAAACGGATTAAAAGACCAACTATCAGAAGAAAATGAAAGTGCTGAGAATGAATTAGGAAATTTAATAGAATTAATAGAAAAAGAATATGAATGAGAAAAGAGAATATTATGGGTGTGACCCAAAAGAAACAGAACAACAATTACCAAAATGGTTTGACGGAGACGTATACACAGAAGGTAGTATAGTAAGAAACCCGTTTTCTGGACAGGAATACGAATTAACAGCTAAGGAATTAAGTATGTATGACTTGATCATAGGTTTACAACTTGTGATAGAATCAAGTTATGATGGTATATTTGATCCTAGGATAGCTCCTCTACAAAAAGATATGGCTAGAGGATTAACTTGGTTTAGAGAAGTAAACCCAAAAGCATATATGGTATTACTAGATTAACACGATTAGCACAGAACACCATTACACGAAAGTGTTTAATTTCCGGTGTAGCAAGCTCATACATAGAACTCGGCGACCAGTGACTCGAGGGACAGTATGGGCTTTTCGTGGTGAAAAGTCAGAAGACACGAATGACAAACCGAAACCGGGAATAGTGTAACTTAGTAAAGGTCCTAATTTTGGTAGCTCGTACTCAAAAGGTACGGGCTTTTCGTGGTAGAAAGAATTAATAATTAAATTAAATTAAATGGAGGTAACAAAAGAAGAATTTGAAGCGTACACAGATGTACAGCATTCAGGAGTAACTAATATGTTTGATGTTAAAACAGTAGAAATGTTAAGCGGATTAAGTAGATCAAAGATAATAGAGATAATGAATAAGTATGATATACTTTTAAATAAATATAATAAAAATGAGTAGAAGATATAAAATAGAGAGATACTTAGATAAGTATAATCACTTTATGGAGTTAATAAGAACATTAACCGGATTAACAGTGATAGTATTACAAGTAATAATATTAATGAGATTGTTTAACTAAAATTAAATAAAATGGATAATTACACAGCAACTATGATCGCTGAAGGGGTATTTGATGCCGCAAGCGAAGAACAATATATAGAAGCATGGCAACAACTGCACGACACTGGATTAGCCTATCAATTACAGGGTTGGTTTGGTAGAAGTGCAGTATATATGTTGCAAGAAGGAATAATAGTAGATAAAAGATAAATTATGGCAAATATGAGTTATTGTCGTTTTGAAAACACGACGAGAGATATGGATGATTGTATTAAAGCAATTGAAAATGGAGATATAAATCAACTTTCTTCATACGAAGTATTAGCTTTAGAAAAGTTTTTGGTTTTAGCAGAAGAAATTCTATTTTACCAACCTGATATTGAAGCAATATTAGATGAATATAAAGTAAAATATTAAATTATGGGATTTTTTAGTTGGAAAACACAAGATACAGACAAGAGTATAGCTAATAGATTTAGTAAGAAACCCACTTTTAGCGTGACTATGACTGATAATAAAGGTAATAGATGGCACGAACATAACTATGATGGTTATGGAGATTTTGGAGGTAAGGATTTTTACGAATTAGTAGCTGAAATGAATGGTGAAAAGGGTAGAGATGCTGGAATTAAAATTTCTTTTAGTAAGAAACCTCATCTACAACCTAATATAACTGAAGATACAACTCACGAATGGGTGGATAAACACCCAAAAATGTGTGAGGATCAAGGATATTTTTATGAAGAGGTATTTGATCAAATGTTCGACTTCAAAGATAATAAACGTCAAACTTACGACGATTGGGAAAAATTAAACAAATGAAGAAATTAATATTTATAGTATTAATATTAAATAGTTGTGCTACAAGTAGAAAATCAAAACCTTGTAGACAATGTCCTCAATATTCTTGGTGGACTAAAGCACACTTAATAGATTATTATACTATGAATTCATTTCCAGAAATAACAGAAAATAAAATTAAATCAAATGGGAACGAGAAGTTTAACCAGGGTGATTCCACGACAAAATGGATTATCCTTTAGTGAGGGTCACCATCACGTAGAAGAAAGTGTGATAAATATGTATCGTCAATATGATGGATATCCAAAAGGTCATGGAATTGACTTAGCGGAATTCTTAGACGATTTTACCGTAGTAAACGGATTAGGTGCAGATACCTATCCTAAGAAAACTGCTAATGGAGTAGGTTGTTTAGCCGCTCAATTAGTACAACATTTTAAAGATGGACCAGGTAATGTATATTTAGAAGCATTAAATGGAGAACCAGGAGATAGTTGGGAGGAATATATATATACAATATACCCTAAAGAAAGTGAACCAACCTTTATATCTATATATGATGTATGGAAAAAGGAATGTATTTTTGTTGGGACTGCAGCAGATCTTTTGCATAAATATGCAGAAGTTGCAAACTAAATACGATTAACTACGGATAATATATATACAATGTTTAAACGACGGCGAATGAAAAAAGAAGAAATGGAGCAATTAGCTCAACTTATTGTCAATAAATTTCTAATCGCATTAAGTAGAAAAGAAGATGATGTAGAAAGTAGTTTTCTGCAAGAAGCTATCATGTTTGGTAGTGAATATGAAATCACTGATGAAGAGATGCTAATGGGAGAATTAGCAAGACTTCAGACTATACTTATGATTTATGAAGACAAGGAACAATATGAAAAAGCTAACGTTATCATGGAAAAAATAAATAGAATAAAATATAAATTAAGTAAATTATGATAAAACCAATGCTAGCGCACATGTATAATCCGGATAAAGCAAAATGGCCGGCTTATATACAACCAAAATTAGATGGTGTTCGCTGTATAATAACCAAAGATGGAGCTTTTTCAAGAACTGGGAAAGAATTTAAAAACGTAGAGTATATAAAAACTCATTTAAATAATTTCTTTTTTGATAGATTTCCAGATGTAATATTAGATGGTGAACTGTATAATCATGATTTAAAAGATGATTTTGAAAAAATTATCTCTTTAGTTAGAAAAACAAAACCAACTAAAGAACATAAAAGAGAAGCTATGGATTTAGTACAATTTCATTGTTATGATATAATACCGCACAACGGCATGCCTAGGTGTACTTATGAATTTAGAAAAGGATTTCTTCATTGGGAATTACCACAAAGTGATTGCGTACATTTAATATCTACAGCTTATATCTTAAATGATAGAGATGCAGGATTGCATCATAGAGCTAATTTAAAAGGTGGATATGAGGGATCTATATACAGGAGTATAGGTGGATATTACAAAGGAACTAGATCTTGGGATTTAATGAAGTTTAAAGATTTTGAAGATTCTGAAGCTACAATTATAGGTTACGAAGAAGGTAAAGGAAAACGTGAAGGAACTTTAGGTAAATTTGTAATGGAAGATTCTCAAGGGATCCAATTTGGATGTCCACCAGGTAAAGGTTATAATTATGAAGATATGACAGAAATGTTAGATGATATACATTCTTATTTAGGAAAAATAGCTACATTTACATATTTTGGTAGAACTAAAGCTAATAGTTATAGACATCCATTATTTAAATCATTAAGAAATTATGAATGAAGAAAGAGATGAACTAGCAGAAAGATATTTTGCTATAATAGAAGAAATGATATATGAATAGAATAATATCTTACAAAGATAATAGATATATAGTAAAAAGAGTTATAAAATATGAACCTGAAGAAAATTTAGATTTTTGGAAGTCAATAATCCAACACGATCTAGCTTTAAAAAAGGATAGTGAATTTTGGTTTTTAAATGAAATTACAGAAATATTTGATTTAAATGATGGAAAGACTTAGAAAACGAAAACATTTAAATTACATGTATGATTCTATTCGTCGACTCCACGCGGATATATACAACGCTGCGCTTAATAGAGAAGAAATAGATGAAAATAAAATTAAATTAATTAAGAAATATAATAGACGATTACGTTTATTAGAATGGTAATATGGGAGCAAATAAAAGATATTTTAATGAAATAAGAGAATATTTCTCAAACAAATATAGTTTTGTTGAGGAAGAAATTTTATGGGAAACATTAAGGAGTAAAAAAAATAATGATAAGAAATGATTATCACCTGGATTAAGCGGTTTCTAATTATATTAGAATACTGGGTGATTAGTACAATAATATTTACTATTGTAGAAATAGTTAAATTAGTTCAGTATATAATAAAAAAATGGAAGGAATAACAGATGTTAACCTCATTATGGAAATGCAAATACTGTGCATAGCATATGCTATGTGGGTTATAGCAAAACATTTATTAAATAGAAAGGATAAAAAATGAAGAAGTATAATATAAGGAATTATATTAGATATAAAGAAGATCTTAAACAAAGTTATCCTAAATATAAAGAATATTACGAATACACTAGAAATGAGATTATAGTTAAATTTTTACCATTAGTTGAAAATGTAGCTAGAAAATTCTCAACAGCAGATCAAGCATCTGGTGTATTAGATATAACTGATCTTATTCAATTAGGAAGTATAGGATTAATACACGCAGTAGACAAACTTGATAAAGAAAGATTAATAGAATCCCACGATCAAGAAAAAACATTAAAATCGTTCTTCTCAAAACGTATAAGAGGTGCAATACGAAGAGGTATAGACACGCACCGAGGAAGTATGCGTATTCCAGAGCATAAGCTCAATGAAATAAGAAGGAATAGTAAGAATGAAAAAATGGTTGAAATGTTTTTCAATAGTATCTTTTTAAGTATAGATGCTAAACCATTAGATCAAGATGATATGGTCTATCAAATACCTGATAACTCTGAACCTTATAATATAGGTTTATTAAATTCTTATCTAAAGAGTTTATTAAAGAAACATTTAGATTTTAGAGAATATGAGGTATTAAGATTAAGTTATGGTCTAGACTGTGAAAAACACTCTGCAAAACAGATTGCAGAAAAATTAAATATAATAGGTGCTAGTGATTATGTAAGAGTTTCTGAGCTTAAAAAGCAAGCTGTAAAGAAACTGATAGCTAATGTTGATCACTCGCAAGTGCTTGATTATCTGTAGGTTACTAATGTAAATTGTTAAAAATACATGTAATTATATAATCAGTACGAATTTAAAAAATAAACGAATGAACATAAACGAAAAATTAGCTACTATCCAAGTAGAGTTTAAATCTAAGAAATCTAGATTTAACTCTTTCGGCAAGTATTATTTCCGATCTGCCGAAGATATCCTCGAAGCTACAAAACCCTTCTTAAAGGAGTTAGGAGTAACAGTTGTTATAACAGAAGAACTAATCAATATTGATCAAGTTCCTGTATTACAAACTACAGCTACTCTATCTGATTTAGAAGCATCGATCTCAGCAACAGCTATTGTCGGTGTAGATATGAATCAGAAAGGAATGCAAACACCTCAGAAATTTGGTGCTGCATCGTCCTATGGGAAGAAATATGCTTTGGGTAATCTATTTTTAATAGATGATACGCAGGATAGTGATGCTACAAACAATCACGGAAATAACGGCAATATCGCAAAGATAACCGCAAAGAAAACTAAAAAGAATAAGTTAACACTTACGTCTCCAGCATTTGACAAAGCTAGAGAGTATTTGAAAGCTGGTGGTAAACTCGAAACTATTAAAAAGAAATACGAGATGACTCAGGATACCGAGGACCAGTTAACTATGAACACAGCACATGGAAACGAATGAGGTAATTGAAAAACTTAGAGATGATGAACACTATTATGGACCTTTTGGTAAGGAATATCTTAGTAATTCAGATATCTGGACGTTGTTAAATAATCCCTTGGCATTTGGTGAGAAATCAAAACCAAACGTGCATTTCTTGGTTGGTGGATATTTTCATACAGCTATACTTGAACCAGAGAAACTGGTGCATTTTAAGATTGTTGAAGCAACATCAAGAAATACTAAAGTTTATAAAGAACTTTCAGGTGGAGAAATATGTTTATTACGACAGGAGGTTGATCAAATAAAACTAATGACTGAGAAGATGTTAGAAAATAATATTTGTAAAGACTTAATTAGAGGAATAGACGTAGAATATGAAAAACCTGGGATAATAGAACTTGAAGGAAATATGTGGAAGGGTAAGGCAGATATAGTTAATCATGATGAGAAACTAGTTATTGACCTTAAAACAACCGCTGATCTATCAAAGTTCTATGGTTCAGCTTTTAGATTTAACTATGATTCTCAAGCATATATTTACAGAGAATTATTTGGTTATGAGATGATTTTTATTGTAATAGATAAAAATTCACATCAAATAGGTATTTTTGACTGTTCAACTAGTTTTTATAAAACTGGACAAGATAAAGTAAAACAAGCTACGGAGGCGTATGACTTATTCTACAACACTGCGGATTTCGATCCTAAGCAGTATTTTATACAAAAAACACTTTAATTTAATTAAATTATGGCAAAAAAGACAAAATTATGTACAGTGACTGGAGTACATTTTCCAGTAACAGAATTTTACGAGAACAAAAACACCCAAGACGGGTTACACCCATACTCTAAGTATGCGGACGATTATAGAAGAACTACTGAGTTTAGCACTCGACAATTAAGAAGAGTATTTGCTAAATACAGAAATTTATTAACAACAAATAAATAATTATGGCAGGAATAGTAAAAGGGAGTATTAACCTTAATAATATCCCAAAAGATAAAATCATAGTAGGTAAGAAAGGAAAATATTTACCTATAGTAATGACTGTTAATGACGAGGTTGACCAATTTGGAAACCAAGGACCAATAGTTGTAGATCAAACAAAAGAAGAACGTGAGAATAAGGTAGCAAAAACTTACTTAGGAAACGTAAAAGTAGTATGGACTAATGGAACATTTCCAGATCCAGCTCCTTATGAAAGACAACCGGTAAGTGCAGAACCATTAGGTGATGAAGATGATGATTTACCATTTTAAATAAAATTAAATGCAAGTAAGTAACACGGAGATCAATGGATTTTTGATCGACCAGTTTAATCAACATGACTTAGAAGTTGGTGCAACGCAGGGGATTTGTCCCCTGTGTTCACATTCTAGGAAACCTGAACATAAGAAAGCTAAATGTTCTTCTTATGATTGGGAACGGGGTCTCGGTACTTGTCACAATTGCGATAAATCTTACCAAATACATACATACCAACGAAAGGGTGCGTCTGAAAAAGTTTATGCTAGACCAGATGATCCCACTATAAAACCTTTAAATAAAAAGGTTGTTGATTGGTTTGCTAGTAGAGATATATCTGAAAACACCTTACGTGCTTTAGGAGTCGATTATGGCCCTGAGTACATGCCTCAAACAGGTAAAAAGGAGAATGTAATAAAGTTCAACTACTATATGGGTGATCAACTCATAAATGTTAAATACAGAGATGGTAGGAAGAACTTTAAATTATATAAGGGTGCAGAAAAAGTATTTTACAATATAAATAGTATTGTAGGTTATAAAGAATGTATTATAGTAGAAGGTGAAATGGATGCTTTAAGTTTATATGAAGCAGGTATTCACAACGCTATATCAGTTCCTAATGGAGCTACATTAAATACTAATAACCTAGATTACTTAGATAATTGTATAGACTATTTCGAAGATAAAGAAAAGATAATTTTAGCAGTTGATCAAGATGAAGCCGGACAAGCTCTTCAAAGAGAGTTAGTAAGAAGATTAGGGGCTGAGGTATGTTATATAGTCACATTTGATGACTGTAAAGATGCTAATGAATACCTAATAAAATATGGTGACACAGCACTAATTCAAAGAATACTTAAAGCAAAACCAGTACCATTAGAGAATGTAACTACATTCAACGACATAGAAGATGATGTCTCTGATTTTGTAAAGAATGGTTTTAAACCAGGATTTCAAATAGGGTTAGAGAACTTTGATCGGATATTTAGTACATATACAGGACAGTTTATATCAGTGACTGGTATACCCAGTGGTGGTAAATCTGATTTTGTAGATCAAATGGTAGTTGGTTATAATAGGAATTATCAATGGAAGACAGCATTTGCATCACCAGAGAATCAACCTACATATCTACATGCTCATAAATTAATGAGGAAACTATGGGAGGATATGCCTAGAAAAGATGATATAGGTGGTGATAAATGGAAAAGGATTGGTGCGAAAGTAAACGATAACTTCTTCTTTATTGATATGGAACGCTATTCATTAGAGGCGGTACTTCGTAAGGGGGCTGAGCTCGTTAAACGCAAGGGAATCAAGTGTCTAGTCATTGACCCCTATAATAAAGTACGCGATGCGAACGCTGGATCAGCAGATGTTAATGTTTATACATTAGAATATCTAACGAAACTAGAGGTGTTTGCAAAGAAGTATGATGTACTAGTAATTGTGGTGGCACACCCAACTAAAATGTACAAGGGAAATGATGGTAAAATAGAAGAACCTAATATGTATAACATAAAAGGTGGTGGCGAATGGTATGATGCTAGTTATCATGGATTACTAGTACATAGAGATTATGAAAAGAAAACTGTTAAAGTAAAAGTACTTAAGGTTAAGTTTCAGAATCTAGGGGAGAATGGAGCTGAGGCTCATTTTACTTGGGAACCTAATTCAGGTAGTTTTATCCCAGAGATAATGCCTACTATGGATCCAGGTGAACCATTACCCTGGGAATAATGCCTAAAGCAGTTAAATGTAAACCACCAGGGTGGACTGAAGAAGACAATATAGCTTATGCATGGTGCATAAATCACGGTATAACTATAAGTGTTTTAGCTATCGCGCCTGGATGGTATAATGCTAGTTGGTTAATAGAAATAACTATCAACGGGAAGAAAATTACTAGTCCTAGGGAATACGGTAAAGACGAACTCTGGGATAAAGTATTTGAATTATATAAATTTTACTATAATAAATATAAAAATGAATATATACAAAACAGCAAATAAAGCTTTTGAACATCTATATGATGTCATAAGCGATAATGGAATAGATTATGCTGGAACTAAAGCTTTATTTAATATAGGTTTCTATATTAAAGAACCTGAAAACAATAAAATAAAAGCTACGTTTAGAGAATGGAAAGAAGATTATGCCGAAGCCGAATGGCAATGGTACTTAACAGGTGATCCTAAAGTAGAAAGATTAGGGAAAATATATGGAATAGTACCAAAGATATGGGAGAGAATGGCAGATTTAGATGGTAATGTTAATTCTAATTACGGCTATCAATGGGATAGAAATCACCAATTAGATAAAGTCATAGCTAAATTGAAACATGACCCAGATACTAGGCAAGCTGTTATATCAATATATGACGGTAAAGAAATGATGAAATATAGGCACGATACACCATGTACAACCGCAATTCAATTTTCGGTTGTTAATAATAAGCTTGAGATGTGTATTACGATGCGATCTAATGACCTCTGGTTCGGTTTCTGTAACGATCAGTATTGTTTTTCAGAATTACAAAAATTAGTCTCAGGATGGACAGGATATGAGCCAGGTGGATATTTCCATTTTGCTCATAATATACATATATATAAACAACAATTAGGGAAAAATAGTTTCCTACAAAGAAAGGCAGATTATTATGCAGGATGAAATAACATATTATTTATATCATATACCAGGTAAAAAAGTGGGAGTTACACGTAATCTTAACCATAGGGTAACTTTAGTACAAGGTTATACAGATGATGAATACGAAGTTCTTGAATCCTCTAGAGATATAGAATATATCTCAAAAAGGGAAATAGAACTTCAACAGTCTTACGGCTATAAAGTCGATAGAAAACCATATAACAAACTATTTAACAAAATGAAAATTAACGCAACAGAACAAACATCAACATTTCCATTTCCTTTAAACAAACTAAAAGGTCATTTAATGGACAACATCGGATTAACATGGGAAACGGAACATGGTGAATTTGAACTAAATTTAAATACTGTAAAATGGATAATGGATAATGCTCTACCATCTATGTATAATGAAACAAGAACTTTTGTATACAACAAAGCGTTTGCAGCTTATCATGATGCGGTTAAAGCGTTCCCAAGAACTAAAAATACCCATATAGAAAAAGTATTAGAAGAAATAAAAGAAAGGGTAAAGAAATCTAACGGTAAAGATACAATTAGAAAAACAACCAATGATCTAAGTGTTTTTGAAAACATAAGAAAATGGGCTAAGAAAAGAGGGTTGTATGAGAAAGGTGATAGCAAAACTCAATATATAAAGCTCCAGGAAGAAGCTGGTGAGTTGGCTAAAGCGTTATTAAATAAAGATAGAGAAGAGACTATAGATGCCATAGGTGATATAGTTGTAGTATTAACTAATTTAGCACATTTAGAAGGGGTAGATATAGAGTATTGTATAGGTTCAGCTTATGCAACGATAGCTAATAGAACTGGAGAGATGGTTAATGGAACATTTGTGAAAGATGGAAAATAATTTCAAAGAAGTAGATTTTGATGAGTTGGAAGAAGATATTATTAGAGATCCAGTTGTAGAAAGAGTTGTTAATCAATTTATAAATAGATCAAATATAGGATATAATAAGTATGGACAAACATTAGATTCAGAGAGACGGGAGGGAGTTAAAAACTTAGGTGATTATCTTCAAGATGTTCAAGAGGAATTAATGGATGCCATACTTTATATTCAAGCAGCTAAAGAAGAATTAAAAGATAAACCAGCTTGTAAGTGTCAGGTAAAAGATGTTAGTAATAAAACAACTATAGGTGATCTACAAGCATTACAAGATCTTAAAGATAAGATGGGTGTGCGTAAGGATTCCTATTGGAATAGGAAAGAATGGTTTAAGAAATATATGGAACAAAACCAAAAACCAGGATATGGTAACGGTTATGTATCAAATAACACATGAAAAAATACAGGAGAAAAAAAGGTCCTGTAGCATCTAAGAAAGTTATCTATGATGAAATAACCTTTGCGTCTGGACTTGAGAAATATATGTATATAGCTTTAAAAGAGGCCAATATACATGTAGAATATGAGGGGGAGACTTTTACATTAATTCCTTCATATTATTTCTCAAACAAAGCATACGAACGTTGTGCTAATGGCAAAGGTGAATTCAAAGATAGAGGTAATAAAAAGATTCTAAATATAAAATATACACCGGATTTTATTGGTGAAGATTTTATTATAGAATGTAAAGGTAGGGCTAACGACTCATTTCCAATTCGTTGGAAAATGTTTAAGAAATATGTTAGAACTAATCTACCCAATGTTACTCTATTTAAACCTCAAAATCAAAAAGAATGCGACGAGACAGTAAAGCTGATACTTGGAAATCTAAAGCTCAAGCTAGAAGAAAGTACAATGAACGGCAAATTGACAAGTTTATAAAATGGAGTATTGAAAATAAAGGATATTTAAAATACAGGGAATTAGAGGAATATCAAGAGAAATATAAAAACACATGAATAACTGGGAGTTAAGTGTAGGATTTTATCCCGGTATTTTAATAGGTATAAGATCTTACGGAGTGGTAGAAGAAGATAAAAAACGTGTGGATCATGTTTTGTATTTACCATTAATAGACTTCTGTTTAACAATATATAAAGAATAATTTAATCAAATGAAGGAACAAACATTATTAGAAATGAAAAACAAGGTTGAAGCTCTTGCGAGAGTAGTTCAACACTTGTTGCATGAAACAAATAACCTTCGAGAATTATCTGTTGGTACTTTAGAAACTTTAAAACTTATGGATGGCTATGAAGCCGCTATAGAAGAATTAAAGAAGAAGATGACTGAAAACATCGAGGGTAAAAAAGAAACCCAAAATGAAAAAGAAGAATTACCCACTTAGAACTTTCTTGATCGTTCTGATTGCAATGGTGATCGGAACATGTCAAAGTCAAATAACATCATTCCCCCATTCATCAGATTTTGAAAGTGGCTTAGGAGATTGGTCTAATGTATTAGGTGATGATTTCAATTGGTCAACTAGATCAGGATCAAGTACACCATCAAACGGAACAGGACCACAATCAGCTCCATATGGAGCAAATGGAACTAATGGTTACGCTTATATAGAATCATCATCACCAAATTATCCTAATATGGAAGCTTGGTTAGAGCTTGATGTTGATTTTAAGTTATTGAATTCACCAGAGTTGATATTTAATTATCAAATGTATGCTGCAAATGGTTCTAATTATGGACCTGGAATACTTCAATTAGATGTTTTTGATGGCTCATCTTGGACTATGGATGTATGGAGTAACAACACTAGTAATATAGCTTGGCAAACAGACACAATAGATCTTTCGGCATTTGCGGGGATACCTGTAACACTTAGTTGGACTGGTTATACTATATGGTGGCAATGTGATATAGCTTTAGATGAAATAACAGTTCAAGATAAACCTAATGCTCCATTAACGGTGGATACTTATCCATACAACCAAGGGTTTGATTCAGAATTAACTGCATCTACCGCATGTTGTTCTGATGTAACGTTAACGTCTCCAGGATGGAGTAATGGAACAGGTGATGACTGCGATTGGAAACCAAGGGATGTTAACACTCCATCATTAAATACAGGACCTACAGCAGATCAATCTGGTAGCGGTAGTTTTTTATATATGGAAGCTTCAGGTTGCTATAGTAAAACAGCATACCTAATATCTCCTAAGTTTGATTTTACACAAGAGACTTCTCCATGGATTGAATTTTACTATCATATGTATGGATCAGCTGTGTCTAGAATGACATTAGAATGGTCTATAGATCAAGTACAATGGTTTTCAGCGTGGAGTTTAACTGGAGATCAAGGGAATTCATGGAAGTTAGGTTTTGCTGACTTGCAAATATTAGCAGGAGTAGAAGCGTGGTTTAGAATAACTGGTACTACTGGAGTAAACTATATAAGTGATATGGGGTTTGATGGATTCGGTGGATTTGGTGGTGGACAACCATTCCCAATATCATTAGTTAGTTTCTCTGGAGCTTTAAGTTCTGATAATTCAGAAGTATTACTTAACTGGTCTGTAGCTTCACAAATCAATAATGATTACTTTGAAATACAAAGACGTACAGACATGAGTGATTGGGAGACTATAGAAGTAATTGAAGGAGCTGGTAATTCTAATACAGAGACAACTTATAACTCTATAGATTATCAACCAGTTAACGGTGTTTCTTATTATAGATTAAAGCAAACAGATTACGATGGTAAGAGCGAATCATTCTACCCAATTGTAATAACAATAGAAGAAAAACCACACGTTTTACAGAGAATTGTAAATCTTATGGGGCAAGAAGTTAACGAAAATTATGAAGGTTTTGTGATTGAAGTATATCAAGACGGAACTACAGAGAAAAAGTATTATAATAGAATAAAATAAATCACCCATAACATGGAGCTATCAAGTCAAATTTTGTCTGATATAACTGTGCATATGAAATATGCTAAGTATATCCCTGAATTAAAAAGAAGAGAATCTTGGGATGAGTTAGTCACTCGAAACAGGAGAATGCACATTAGACAATATCCAAAATTAGAGGATAATATTAATGATGCTTATAAATTTGTATATGATAAAAAGGTTTTACCATCGATGCGTAGCTTACAATTCGGTGGTAAACCAATTGAGATATCTCCAAATCGCATATATAACTGTGCTTATTTACCTATAGATCATGTTGATTCATTTCCTGAAACTATGTTTCTATTATTAGGGGGAACTGGTGTTGGATATTCTGTTCAACATCATCACATAGAAAAATTACCACACGTAAATAAACCTTACACTAAACGTAAGAGAAGATATTTAATCGGCGACTCAATTGAGGGTTGGGCTGATGCTATAAAAGTATTAATGAAATCCTATATGGGGGAGAGAAGAAGTTCAAAGATAAAATTTGATTATTCAGATATCCGCGCTAAGGGAGCACAACTAGTAACATCTGGAGGTAAAGCACCTGGACCATACCCATTAAAAGAATGTATTATAAAGATAAAAGGATTGTTAGAAGGAAAAGAAGATGGCGATAGATTATCAACCTTAGAAGTTCATGATATCATTTGTTATATAGCAGATGCTGTTTTAACTGGTGGTATTCGTAGAGCTGCTTTGATCTCTTTATTCAGCGCAGATGATCAGAAGATGATCTCATGTAAAGCTGGAGACTGGCATGAATTACACCCTCAACGAGGTAGAGCTAATAACTCAGCATGCTTAATGAGGCATAAGGTAACTGAAGATTTCTTTATGAAGCTATGGGATAGAGTTCAATTCAGTGGTTCTGGTGAACCTGGAATCTACTTCAATAATGATAAGGACTGGGGAACTAATCCTTGTTGTGAAATCGCTTTAAGACCATATCAGTTTTGTAACTTGTGTGAAGTAAATGTTAGTAATATTGAATCCCAAGAAGATCTAGAGAAGAGAGTTAAAGCCGCAGCGTTCATTGGAACGCTTCAAGCTGGCTATACTGAATTTCACTATTTAAGGGAGATATGGCAAGAGACAACTGAGAAAGATGCGTTGATCGGGGTGAGCATGACTGGCATAGCTAGTGGTAGGGTTTTAGGGTACGATATGAAGAAGGCGGCTGATATAGTCAAGAGAGAGAATTCAAGGGTTGCAAGACTAATTGGAATTAAGTCTGCAGCACGATGCACGACCGTGAAGCCTGCAGGGACGACATCTCTGACTCTCGGGACGTCCTCGGGTATCCATGCCTGGCACAACGATTTTTATGTCCGTAGGATGCGTGTTGGAAAAAACGAATCTATCTATAAATATTTAGAAAAGAGTCATCCGGAATTAGTGGAAGATGATTATTATCGTCCACACGACACGGCTGTTATTTCTATCCCTCAGAAGGCACCGGATGGCTCTATTTTAAGGACTGAATCACCCTTTAGTTTACTAGAAAGGATAAAGAAATTATCAATAGAATGGGTGGCATCAGGTCACCGTAGAGGTAGTAATACTCACAATGTATCTGCTACAATATCTTTAAAGGATAATGAATGGGGTGATGCTGGAGAGTGGATGTGGAAGAATCGTGATCATTATAATGGATTAGCAGTTTTACCATATGATGGCGGAAATTATAAACAAGCACCTTTTGAAGACGTAGATCAAAAAACTTATAGTTCTATGATGAAAACATTAACTGAAGTTGATTTATTAAACGTTACAGAAAACGGTGATAACACAAATCTATCTGGTGAACTAGCTTGTGCTGGTGGATCGTGTGAAATTAAATGAAGCACACTTACGAAAATTATTTAAAATTACTTAATTTAACTGAAGAACAGTTTTTAAAGGAAATAAATAAACATCCTGTAATATATCTAAACAAAGATATAATAATCAAAAAATCTAAAATAGAGGGCGTAGGTTGTTTTACAACTAAATTATACAGAAAAGAAGAATCTTTGGGTCTTGTCTTACATCAAAATTGTAAAACTGAATTAGGTAGGTATGTTAATCATTCTGAAATACCAAATGTTTACTTTAAAGGTGATGAGTTTATTGCGTTGAGGAATTTAAAGATAGATGAAGAGATATTAGTTGATTATATTGAAAATTTAAAAGTATTATTAAATAGATGAAAAATGTAATAACCGTATTACTAATATTAATTTTAAATAGTTATTTTTCTCAATGTAACGTAACTATAACAACTGGGAATACTTCGGTACCATGTGGAAGTGATATTAATTTATATGCCACTGGTATATCAGGTAATCAAGTCATGAATAATGATTTTAATTTAGGTAATGCTGGTACAGGATGGAATGTAACTACTGCTGCTACATTTACTAATCCTTGTGGTGGCGGAAATGGAACTACTTATCTTTGGATGGGGGATCAATCACCAGCCCCAAGATCATTATCAACAGTTGGATTTGATTTAAGTTGTGGTGGTGAAGTATGCTTTGATTTAAAATTTGCAGAACAATCAGCCCCATCACCTTGTGAAGGACCAGATCAACCTACTGAAGGTGTTGATTTAATGTATTCTATAGATAATGGACTTACTTGGGTTTCTATATTCTACTTTGAACCTGATATGAATGGAAACTTCAATGCTGCCTCTCCTAATGCAGGAGATTATACTGCCTGGGCAAATTATTGTTTCCAAATTCCACCTGCTGCACAAACTGTCAATACTATGATAGGTTGGTTTCAAAATGCTTCAACCAACTTACAGTTTGATCATTGGGGCTTAGATGATATAACAATTCAAGCTTTTGATTGTAATTACTATTATGTTTGGAGTCATAATGGATCAGGAAATCAATCCCAAACCGTATCTCCACCATCAGATTCTACATTCACAGTTTTATATACAAATGGAATTAATGACTCTTGTTGGGCTTCGATTCCCATAACAGTAGTATTTCCAGGTGTTATTATTGACCCGGTTGATAGTTTATATTGTTCGGGTGATACTCTTCTTAACGCTACATTAATTAACCTACCAGTTGATTCATGTTGTTATACACTTGAAATGTTTGATTCATACGGTGATGGATGGAATGGTGGGTATTTAACAGTGTTTGCTAATCTAACATCTTTAGGACAATTTTCGGCTTCACTCTTCGGTACTACAGAACAAATATGTTTTGCAAATGGAGATCAAATAAGGTTAGTTTATTCATCTGGTGCATTTGAATATGAAAACACATATAATTTTTTGGATCCTAACATGAACTTACTATTATCACAAGGACCAATTCCAACGGTAGGAACATCATATGTAGGTGTTGCAAATTGTCCTGTAGCAACATATAATTATCAATGGACACCAGCCAATTTAGTGTTATCACCGAACACTCTACAAACACAAACAACAACTTTAAACCAAGGGACATATAACTTTACAATAACAGTCACAAGTACTACAAATCCTAATTGTTTCTCAACTGATACAATAACGATCGTAGTAGGTGGGTCGGCTAACACAATTGGAATATTTCATAATTAACTAAAAAAGGAAAATAAAAACAATGAAAAAATTATTATTTATACTTGGAGTTTTAATATCAACTTCAGTATTCGGACAATCAACAATCAATCCTGACACTGTATGTGTTGGAGCAGTTGGAGAAAACTATTGGGTAACGAATAACGTAGGTTCAAGTTATGCTTGGACTGTAAATGGTGGCGGAGGAAATATCACAAATGGACAAGGAACTAATCAAGTTTCTATAGATTGGGGTAATACTCCAGGTCTATACCCTATCGCAGTAACCGTTATAGAAACTAATGCATTTGGGTGTACTGACACAGTGGATCTAGATATATTCATACTACTTCCATCATATACTCAAATCGGACCATTCTGTGAAGGTGATCCTTGTGTATCATTAATTGGTAATCCTGCAAACGGAACCTGGACTGGAAGTGGAGTTCAACCAAGTGGAAATGCTTATGAATTCTGTCCTTCTATTGCAGGTGTAGGAACCTTTAATTTAACCTATACATTTGGAGGGTGTTCTATAATAATGAATGCAGTTGTGAACCCTACACCAATACTAGGACCAATAAATCATAACTAATGAAGAGATTATTATCCATATTATTTTTAGTTCCTTTCTTGTTTTATGCACAAGACACAACTACTGTTGAAGTATGTACGCATGACCAAACACATCTACAAACCTATTCAGTAACAAACGGACCTAATCAATATAGCTGGTCAGTTGTGGGTGGATTTATAGAGAGTGGAGATGGTACTAATTCCATAGTAGTTAATTGGCTAAACGTTCCATATTCAATGTATCTTATACAAGTATCTGTAGTAAGTAATGTTGGGTGTCCTGGTAATACAGTTCAGTTATGGGTAGATATTGATGAATGTTCTTATGATGGTATTTATGTACCTAATAGTTTTACACCACAAGATCCAGATGGAGTAAATGATGTATTCCAACCTGTTGGAAATAATATACAAGATTTAGAAATGTATATTTTTAATAGATGGGGTGAAATGATCTACGAGATACATAGTATAAATGGTTCTTGGGATGGTACTTATAAAGGAAGCCCATGCCAACAAGATGTATATGTTTGGTTTCTTAAATATCGATTTGTAGGAAATGACTTCTATGAAGAGATTAGAGGTCACGTTACATTAGTACGATAACTTTATATTTATAATAAACTAGAAACAGGATATTATGAGAAAATTTATTAATTCAACACTTAATGGCAGTAATGGAGATATATCAAGTAAACGAGTTGTTACATTACTAGCATTTTTATTGGTTGCAATAGGGTTTGTATCAAATCTTTTTTGGGGGTTTGTTATTGAAGAATTTATATACACATCAATGATGTATATAGTTATAGCCGGATTAGGTATTGTAGGAGCTGAAAAGTTTGCACCTAAATTCAAAAAGAAGGATTTAGATGAAAACACTTAAAAGAGGATCTACAGGAGAAACAGTAAAAGAATTCCAAAAGATTTTACAGATCAAGGCCGATGGAATTTTTGGTCCTGCCACCGAACTTTCAGTTATGAAATATCAAGGACAAAACGGATTAGAATCAGATGGAATTGTTGGTCCAAAAACATGGGAGAAACTTTTAAAACCCAAACCATGGAATTTA
>Ga0080013_1002251_pt1 | contig 23172 bp, 45 predicted proteins | sample ETNvirenome_6_85_FD_69236 | JGI IMG/M metagenome (GOLD analysis project Ga0080013, IMG submission 69236) | Marine viral communities from the Pacific Ocean - ETNP_6_85 (SPADES assembly) (version 2) | ecosystem: Environmental > Aquatic > Marine > Oceanic | place: Pacific Ocean | collected 2013-06-19
TGCATTTGCTGGCGCATTCGTAGTTGCTAGATTTATCCGTAACTACCGTGATGCTAAACAGCAGCAAGCACGATTAGATGAAGCACTGCGTAACTCTGTTCCAGGAGATTACCTCAGCTGGCTATCTAAGTAACCACTATGCCCGCTGTCGCGGGCTTTATTTCACTGTGTTCTTTATGAGTTTATCTAATGATTGTTTTAATCAATGGTGATTATCAGACTTTCGTCGGCTCTGATGAAGATGGCTCTCCTATGTATGAGCCTTATTTCTTAATGCCTGCTCACCAATGTTATTACGTGTTCCACACTGATAACGACGATTGACCTCTATGCCCGCTGTCGCGGGCTTTATTTCACTATGTTCTTTATGAGTTTATCTCATGCGTTCACTTGTGAACTTTGCAACAGCCAATCCAATCACTTACTTCGGCCTCTGCTGCGCAGTTGGCCTTGTAATTCGTTGGTACTGGGTGGGCCAGGACTTCATGAAATTCATGAATCCTTTTGCCCCTCTGTTTGTCTAAACACCATGGCCCCTTTCGGGGCCTTTATTTCACTGTGTTCTTTATCTGGTTTATCAGATGACTCACACCATCACTGTCAAGCATGCTGTTGTTACCAAGCCTGGACCTCAGTCCACTTGGTGCACTGTTATTGACAGTTTAGGTGATTATTACACAGTCGGTTTCTGTGTTGCTGGTGAGCATCGCGACAATTTCTTTCCTGCTCATTTGATGCCTGCTCAATGCTATTGGCAGCGTGATCAACATGATGTCTTGGTTTGGAAAGCTACAACTGAGATCCTTGATGAGGATTATTGCGTTGTTGGTTCTGTTGCTGATGCGACTAACTGGCATAGACCTCCAGGGACTATGACTTGACCTCTATTCCCCCCTATTGGGGGGTTTATTTCACTGTGTTCTTTATCATTTAATTATGATTCCTGAAATCCCATTTAAGCAAGATAATCCAGCACTAGCTGATCAATTGCTTAACTACTGTTTAGCTGGAGGCATTGACCTCAATGTTGAACAGATGGATTACTTGGCTGAAGCTGCTGCTCGTCTCCAACTGACAGCTGAATCAGACGACTGTCCTTTTTAATCAACAACCATTGGCCCCTGTTGGGGCCTCTATTTCACTGTGTTCTTTATCTGGTTAACAGATGACTACTATAGTCCAAGACAAGCTTGTCCTTAGTGACATGTATGGAGCTAATCACGTCACATATGAAATGACTGACGGTAAATCTGTCTTCACTACTTGGGAAGACCAGAATGGCTCCATTGGTGAAGAGACTATGTCTACTGAACAGGCTCGTGAAGAAGTTGAAGAGCTTCTTCTTCAAGGCTGGTCCTAACAGCCATTACCCCCCACTTGGGGGGTTTATTTCATGGTGTTCTATATAAATCAGCACCATGGACTTATTAGTTTACATCGCAATCCTCGCCATCTGGGGAGGCTGCATGTTTGCAATGGAGTGAACCCCCGGACGGACGGACGGACTGACGGACTTTCTGTCCTTTGCCCCCTTATCAGGGGGTTTAATTCACTGTGTTCTTTAAATGATATTTATGATCAGGACCGAGAAGGTTTCCTACAAGAAGTTCCGTAAGACCATCTCTAAGGTCATTACTAAGTACCCACGGGAAGTCCGTGCATGGCTGGACGAACTGTATTTACTGGAAGTTGAGTAAACCATATCCCCCCTATCGGGGGGTTTATCTCATGGTGTTCTTTACATGGTATCTACCGTGTCTCATTTCTATGCGAACACCTGGGATGAATCACTGATGGAGTATGACACCCCTCGGGTTGATTACTACATGTGCAAATTATCCAGTAAGCAGCTGGAATCTGAAGTTGAGCGCCAACGTCAGTTGCGCCACAACAACTACAGAACTACAGCGACGAATCGCTGAACCATTGGCCCCTCTCGGGGCCTCTATTTCACTGTGTTCTTCATTACTTATGTAAATGTTCTCTGTAATCTTTGATCTAGAGAGTATCACTGGAGGTCCTGAGGAGCATCAGGTCTTCTTCAAATGTGAAGGACTTGCTGAATCATTCATTCGTGATCTGCAACAGCTAGATAATCTACTGTCAATTAATTATCACGAACGCATGAATTCTACCTCCAGAGAAGACTGGGCTGAATTACTTCTGCCTGGACAATCATTAAGTGATTTCATTGCTTAAACCTTATGGCCCCTGTTGGGGCCTTTATTTCACTGTGTTCTTTATAACTTCAATCATGAAAGTTATCCAAATCCTCCGTAAAACCTTTGAGAATGGCTACATGTCAACTTGGAGGTTCGGACAAACTAGTAACGGCGATTTCTTAGCTGTCTCCAACAGAGGAGCTATGAAGAAGTTCCCAAGCTTCGACGCCCTTACTCAGTGCGCCAATATCTTTACCATCAAGTATGGATATGGCGAACGAGTTATGCCCGAAATCCGCAGGACTTCAACTCAGTTAGCTTTAGCTGTCTGAAGACTAGGCCCCCTATCGGGGGCTTTATTTCACTGTGCCCTAATGGGCTTTTATATGGAGTGAATCTATGGGTTTCAAATTGTTCGGACGAGGAGATGTCGAAGTACAGCTACGTAGATCTGAAGCAGTACACATTGACGAAGGCGGGACTTACCACATTGGTGAACTCGCCCTTGTTAATACAGTGGATGCTGAGAACTATGTGACTGCCGCTGGCATCGCACTACGTAAAGATCCTATGAACAGAGACAAGCGAGTAGCCCGTAAAGAGGCTGCTATAGCTGTATCTGAAACTAAACAGGACTGACCGATACTACCCCGCTAACGCGGGGCTTTTTTTCGTTTGCTAAAGCTATCGAATACTAATCAACTCACTAGAGGACGGACTATCAGCCGGACCTCCGAATTGATTCTGTAATGCATGGGTCAGGTTAACTAAACCAGCACCCGCTGCTGTAACAGCTCCTGCCTGTAATCCCCTAGTACCTGCTAAGTAAACAGGCTTTTGCCATGCTGGCGAGCCATTAGCAATGCTCTCGTTCAACATATGCCGATCTGCGTGCATTGCATTGCCATATGTGGCTTTAGCTAATTGGCCAAAACCATCTCCAGTCCACTGTCCATCACGTTCTCCAAGCAGCTGCCTAATCTTCCCTTGAATTACATCATCTACTCCCCCTACCACATCTCCAATGTGACCAGGGACTGACTGTAATTTATCACGTAGGCCTGCTAATCGTGTATGCATTGGACTAACTAATTACCCTCACTATATCCATAATTCTAACTAGAATACACATATAAGAAATTAATAGCATGAGATACTTAATTGCACTAACTACAGCTCTTTGCGCATCACTTCCAGTATCTGCAATGGCTGGGACGTGGAAGGACATTAACCAGTTGTCTGTACTTGTTCAAGCGACTGGTACTGAAATCGTTCATTCTGAATGTGAAGAATCTGCCTATGGTTATTACCAATATGACAGCGAGAACCGTATTGACAGAATGACACTATGTACCAATAGATTGGACATGGATGATCGTAATGCTGTATGGGAAACATTGGCTCACGAATCTACCCACGTTGCTCAAGCTTGCTTAGACGACACCGTCTTCAAAGCTGAATATACTCCACGCATCTTCCGTGCTATTAGAACTGAAGCACCTCACTATGACCGAATCCTAGAGAGCTATGCCTCTGGGGACAAACTTGTAGAAGCTGAAGCCTTCTATATGGAACTACGTCCACCCATTGAAGTGAAGAAGATGATTATTGAAGCATGTGACATCACTCCTGAGAGTGTTGATAATGTAAAAGAAGGTTGAAACTTATTGCACCCTATCGGGTGCTTTATTTCCTCATGTGATTACGTCGAGTTTAATCCGTAGTCACAGAAAATTTGCAATCAAACTAATGAACCCACTCACACTGCTCCATATATTGGAGCCCATCGCTACAGCCGCTTCAAGGCTTTATGTAATAGCGGGTGAAGTATTTACTATCACCGTGCTTCTACATGGTCTAAAGCTTGCGGCAGGCCTCACTGAAGGCACTTATAAAGCTGGACTAACTGTTGGACGTTTCTACAGACAACATATGCACGCTGCATGTAAATCAGCAGCTCTTGCAATCATTGCTCTGACTATAGTCATGGCGCAATATGCAGGACTAGCTGCTAAGACTGCTTGGCGTGATCGTATGGAATATGTCCGAACACTTAACAAGTGGAGGAACGACCTAGGTTCAGCATTCGCTTATCAATCACCAATACTTACATAATGACTACTGGAAGCTTCCTATTCCTTATATCATTCATAACCCTCCTTATCACAGCTATGCAAGCTACATGGCCTGTGAACTACAGAGGAGGCTTTACTAAGAAGTAACTCCCCCCACCTATCGGGGGGTTTATTTCACTATGTACCTTATGGATAACCAATGAACGCAATATATGTGACATACATCGCCTTGGCTATTGTATTTCACGTTCCATTTGATACACCATTTCTCTTGTTACCGTTTGTACCTCCTGCAGAGGAAACTACGGTTCTTACTACTACATAAATCGGACATTCAAGTTAGATTTAATTAGTACATACAAGAGATATATTATGTATTCAATGTTTGAAAACTTTGTCAACTTCCCATATCCAGTTGCTCCTAACGTATATGTGATTTCTGATAGTGACTTTAAGAACTATCAGCAGCAAGAGGCTCAAAAGCAGCTTGTTGTACTTGAATCACAGCTTAATCGTTATCAACGTATGGTTGAAGAGACTAAACTAGCTATAGAAGAGCTGAAAACTAACGCAGGATTACTTCCTGAAGCTGAAGCTCCAGAATTAGCCCATGATGCCCCCTAACGGGGGCTTTACTTCCAATTGTTCTTTAGATATTTCTAATGACCCAAACTAAAACAGTTGCTGTAGAACTACAAGAGACTGAAACAGTTCAACCCACTGTAGAACCAGGCATTGACTGGGACGAAGTGAAGGAGAACTCCCGTAAAGGTCTCAACTACATCGGAATAGGCACCTCTTTTGTTGGTGAACAACTCACAAAACTAGGTGAATACCTTAAGTCTGTTTGACTTAAAACCTTAGTCCCCCCTATCGGGGGGTTTATTCCTCTATGTCCATTGTTCATAGAGGCAAATGCCCGTAACGGCTGATTTCCAACTCATTTCAACCACCCAAGTACCGGGTGTTGCGTTGGTGATGCCTATGAATGAAGACGCCTTCAGCTACCTCACCGATGAGGCCTTGCTCTCTACCTTGTCTGACGGATCTGCTCCGTTAGCAACAGAAAAGCTCGATGATTTTGTTTCTGACGCTGGGAAAGCACATTTCTACTGTGCTGCGACCTAAGTTCTAATCATCACTCCATTATTCCCCCCTATCGGGGGGTTTATTTCATTATGAACTATATAATTTAACTAATGACTAATGTTCAAGTTAATTATGTCATTGCTAAGTATGACAAGCTTAAGCGCTTAACTATTGAGAAGAAACATTCTCTCATGAATATGCACAAAGAAATTGTTATTGTTTAATCCCAACTTATGGACTATCTAGACCCAGACCAAGCACCATGGACTCCTGAATATAAGGAGCGAATGGACTATCTCAATCGGAATCGAAGACTCTCAAACGAACAAATTCGTTTAGAGCTACTAGATGAAGAACATGAGAAAACAATGCTTCATCATACTTAGTGGCAATATTGGCTCCTATCGGAGCCTTTATTTCACCATGTTCTTAGTATAATTCTCATGGAAGTACCTGCATCAATTTCGACAGCAGATCTTACTAATATGCTCAATGATGCACCATCTGAAAAAGATATTGCATCCTGCAACTGTCCTCATTGCGGCTCAGATGGAACATTTGATGGACTAGATCGTGAAGAGCTAGAAGCACTTGTAGACGCTACTGCTCAAACAGTAGTTGAAAAGTGTAATGACCCTATGGTTCATAAACTCCTTGTTATGAAGTGCCTCGTGCGATTAGGTTGTCTACATACATCTATGGCAGAAGTGGCTAATGACAATGGACAAAAAGACGCCGCTTATGCGTGGGTATCTGATGAAGGTGTACTTAAAGCTGCATACACACTCGTCAAGAGTGTAGATTTGGGTCCATCGGATTTCACCGTGGACTAACTAAGTTATAGATTCTTGCCCCCTATCGGGGGCTTTATCTCACTGTGTTCTTTATCCATTATGTAAATGGCTGACACACAAACCTACACCAACTATGCACAGTTTAATACTGTGTCGGTAACAGGACGAATCTTCCATTCTGAAATCGTTAATAAGAATGGAGGCTTTCTCTCCGTAAGCGTAATCTCTACGCTGTCCGAAGATGGTCAAGAGGTTGAATTCACCTTTACTAATAGCAATGGCCTTATGGCTTTAGCTAATAAAGGTGGATTGCCTAATGGCCGCATAGTAACTCTCACTGGTCACATCACTACTTGTAGTGAAACCTATGAGAAAAATGGTGAAACATTGCTACTTAAGCGTCCAAAAATCCACATGACAGGTGTTCAAATCCTGGATGGTGGACTTGGACCCATCCCTAATAAGGATGTAAATATTGCTAGTAATAACGTGCGGAAGGTTTCTACTAAGAAATCAGCACCAGTTGATTCAACACCAGAAATGGTTGGATCAGCTCACTAGTTAATCAGGGGCCGTGCTATTGCACGGTTCCTTTTTACTTTTTTTATACTAATGAGGAACACATACATGACTACTAAGACTAAATCAAAGACTAATACAACACAGCTAGAAACAACATTCAAGAAGGACATCGTACCACCAAAAGATGAGTACACCTGGTTCCCTAGTGAATATGGTGACTATCGTATTGAAAAAACCCGCTGGGGCATGTACCGTAGTCTTGACAAGGACGGACAAGCTTTAGTCATTGGCATGAATAAACAATCAGTACATACGATGACACCTATTCATATGTTTGCCCATTCACCTGGATACGACGGATCACATGACGTATCTGTATCTAATGATCAAGGCTTTGTAGAGCTATGAACCCTTATATTCTCTGTACCACAATAGCTTGTCTAACAGTTTTTTCAGGACCTAACACTGTCGAGCAGATAGGTCAATATACTGTAATTAAAACAAACGACAGTACCGCTTATTGCCGTAAATTATCACCAATGTATGACTGCATTGTTCATGAAAAATGGAAATATTAATTACTTAAAATTAATTCCATTGTTAAGGAAAAAGATTAACTCCAATGCTGAATGGCAAGGTATTCCAAGAGCTAGCGATAGTAGCTGGAAGACAGGTTTTCCTGTGGTAATAACTCATTTATTTCTTGTTTAATTCTTTTATCGTATTCATCTTGAATTACATGATTAACTTCGGCAGATACGCCTACTGCTTCATCTATTGCAGAAGTTGTTTGATTATGAATTTGTTCTTCACTCAACGGAGGGGCTGCTTCTTTATTGATTCCGATGTAAGCACTAGGATCAAACCCTCCTGTGACGGTTGCTGATAATCCTGTACCTGAATGACTTACAGTTGCAGAGGGATTATCAGAATCCCTAAAATTCACTTGACCTGAGAGAGGAAAATTATTAGGATAAATACCAAGCGTACCAAAACCCAAGCCAACTGTACCTGTAGGATCTCTCAAATTGATAAAGCCTCCATTACGCAAGTTTAATATTTGAGTTGCGATATTATTTTCACCAGCCAGTGACTGAAACTTGGGATTAGTAACTACCAGATTAGTAAATTCACCTAGATCCGAAGTCTGTATTTGCTTAGGATTTAGACTGTTTGGTGTTCCATGAGCTTCTTCCCAAGGTCTCTGGATTTCTTTGTAAAAATTACCCATATTTACTTCATTAGTTAACTATTATTTTTATATTTTAACAATCAAGAGTGATGTTAATTAATGACTACCATTATGAGACCCGTGCTTATGTAACTCTTATATAATTAACCGACACTACCTACATTACCCATAACATTTTGAACGATACTCTGAGTACTACCGTCAGTAGCTTGCAATAATAGGAGCATCTGAAAATCCTCTCTTTCTAGCTTTATCTTGTAAATTTGATAAAAAACCTGCAGGTAGTATATCTACAATATCTGGATCATTTAATACATCTGGATTCAATGAACTCTCATAAGCATTTAATTTGCGTTGTATAGCAGCAATAGCATTTAACCTATCCTGTCCTTCTGTATCTTTTAATACTTGATTGATCCATGAATCCTCTGGCCTAACTTCCAAACCTCCTTTAGAGTTAGCAACTGTATGCCCTGCATCTATCCCACCTTTAACTAACGGAACTCCTGTAACTGGATCATAACCATAAGACATTTTCCATAAATAGTCTCCTGCGAAATCTATCATTTGCTTCCTATTACCAGCAGCAGTGCCATGTTTTCCTAACCTCGCTATCTGCGTCAAAGCTTTGGAAGAAAGTAATCCAGCAAGAGCTACAGCATGTTCGTATTCTGGATCTGTCTCCCTATTAATACTCATTAAAGAGCTATTACCATTTTTAACTGCTGCTTTTTCAGCAAGTTTATATAAATGTAGAGCGCTTCTTAACTCATCTGGGTTCTTTGAATCGTACTCTACTTTAGTTATATCGATATTACCATTTCGGTCATACAATATATTACCTTCTTCATCTCTATTGAATTTATATCTACCATTAAGTATGCTTTGTTCCAATAAATCTAGTTCACTGACAAATCTATTGACTGTATTGTTTATATTTACACGAGACATCCATCAGTATTAATAACTCCTAATTAATTCTATCTAATTGTTTATACTTACTACACTAAATAGAAGCCCTTAACTAACAACAACTATGAATAAGCACATGCTGTTCTTTGTGGCCTGGACCTATAGCTGTGTCGTAGGTATTCCTCTTAAGGCATTACTGAGTTCCACCTTCTTTTCATGATTAATGCAATAGAACCACCCGATGATCAAATTATTGTTGACCTTGAAATTGATTTGAATAGCCTTCAACTTGTTTACGATTCAATTGAGCTTAATCTCAAGAATTGGGAAGGCTATCCATATACACCTAACAAAGAACAAACAGAACTAACGAGACTAAAAAACTTCTTTTATAAAATACTAATGAACGAAAAATACAAAGCAGGTATCATTTAAATAATTGCTGTAACCAACGTAAAAGCAAGATTACTGATACCTCAAGTATATAAATAATTAAACAAATGAACTGACAAACAAAAGTAAAAAGCCTGCCCACAGCTATCAAACATAATAACTACAATATTAATTGATAGGAGAGATTATATGGCTTTATCTACACAGACACTTGAACCTCTAGAAGAGGCGCAGGGTTTAATCCGAACTGCAGTTAAATCAGCTGCTATGAATGAAGATCCAGCAGTAGTTCATATGCTTGCAAAGATTCTTTGTGAGATAGAACATGCTAAGGAGTTTGATCACCTATTAGATCTGATGAAAGAGCGACATTAGCAATGAATGCTGAAAAACAACGCATAAAACTGAAAAAAGCGATAGTAGCTGCTGAGCTTTGTAGCACTCGTGAACAAGCACAGAAGATTATTAAGAAGGCTGATAAGGCTTCTAAGAAATTATCTGTCACTGACTGCAGCGTAAAACTTACTTGACGATGTAGCTCAATTGGTTAGAGCGCCTGCCTGTCACGCAGGAGGTTGCGGGTTCGAGTCCCGTCATTGTCGCTATGAAATCTAATAAAAATAACCGGGCATATGACCTGGTTTAAGTCCTTTCTTCCATATTAAAAAAGACCTTTTATCTTTTTATACAAGTCATTCGCATATTGCAAACTAGGCTCTTGATTTTCCACCAGTGTTTCACCCAAAGGTAATCCTTTTGCTTCTATAGACTGCCATTCATCAGCAGGAATATTCTGCCTAATCTCTATTGGTTCGTATGTGTCAAGATGCTGTGCAGCTCTAGTAACTAATGAAGGAATAGGTCCACCTTCAGTTAAATCTAATATACGATCAAAGGTACTATTTTGTCCAGCCAAACCTGTTTCTGGAGCATTAGTAGCTACATCATCAGGGTCAACATCCCAACGATCATAAATATCCATTCCACCCTCGTTAGGATTCATCTGAAGGTTTCCAAGGGTCATCTTAAGATCCCTACCATATGGAGACTGCTGAGTGATATTACCATACGTACTTACAATAGGTGAATTGTAATCAGCTAAATTATCATTATAATATTTCATTGAGGCATCATCAGAGTATTCCGGCTCCGGCTTTTTTGGAGCATTGCTTGGACCTTTCTGATCATTATAAGCTTGCTTCAGTCTAGATAATTGCTCAGGGTTAAGCTTAGTAGTTCCAAGTTTATCCCCTCCTGTCATTGCTTTGATAAAAGTTCTCTCCGGTAATCCCACCTCGAATTTATCTAATGCTGCATTTCTTAACGCTTGAAAAGGAGATGATCTCACTAGATGACTTAATACAGAATCACCTCCCGGTAATATTCCACCTAGATTCCTATCAGCCTCAAGATATACTTGACCAAGACGATCAGTAGCTTTACGGAAAGACTCTGGTAAATTAAAAAATGGCATATCTTGTCATTGTAAGATATTTTTATTATACTTATATAAACTAACTAGACTCTGGAAGTCTTTAAACTCGCCAAGTTTATGTAGGACTGCGGTTCGATTCCGCACATCTCCACTGCGGGGATGCACTGGTTCTCGACTATATAGGCTAAATGAGAATAACTCTCAATAACATCGTAAAGTTTGAGCGCGTTACTGCACCTATTGCAGCTTAACCCGTGACAAACACCGCCTCACTTCGGTGGGGCTTTTTTATTGAAATACTGCAAATTACTATAATTAAACTAATGATCAAATAAGTTTTATATGCCTATCCATCTTCAGTCCAATTTCGGTATGGGCTCTGATTTCGGCCATGCTGACTATGTACAAGCAGTAAACGCTGGTGCTACGCCTGCTGAAATAAGAGACTGGGCAATACGTAACCCGAATCAATTTATTAATGAGAATGCTGTAGGCGCTGGCGGATTATATGACAAAATCATGTCAAGTTCGACACCACGAGGTGCACGATCTGGTATTGATAATAATCCATCTAATACAGCAGCAGGTAACTGGATAGGTAACTCCAATACTTTTGATCCTAATGCTAGAAACTATACGATCAGCAGGCCTGCACCAGCAGCTAGTACGCCTGCATATACTCCTCCAACCTTCAATAGTGGGGGATATAGCGGAGGAAGTACTGCTCCACAATATACCTATGATCCTCCTCTAGCCTATGAAAATGAAGGCGCTAGTAACCCTGGTGATAATCCGTATGTATCTAACTTTACGCCTAAACAATTTGGGTATATGAATGATCCTTCTACATTAACTGTTGAAGAATTGGCTTATAGAAAAGGCAACGAAAAGGGTCTGATAGATAGAGAAGGTACAGCAGAACAAACAAATGCATTACTTAATAACTATATCTTCCGTATTAATGACGAATTAAAAAATCAAGACGAACTTGAATTAAAAGTAGGCACTATTACTCCACAGGACACTGATCTAATTGAACAGGATAATGAGTTTTATGGACCTTATAAGCAATATGGTCCAGAACATTATTATTAACTAGCAGTGCTTACTAGCCTATGCCTTTGTAATAAAGGTTTTTAGTGCTTTAAGCATATAATGTAAATATCAGTTATTTAAAATAATATCATGACATTTGATGTAGGATCATTTGATTACACTAAGTACGGAAATAATCCAGGTCGGAATGTCTTTGGTAATGCGGATATAAACGCTGCCAAAAATCAGGGCGCCAGTAATTACCAAATTAGACAGTTAATGCAACGTGCTAACCAGGAAGGTACCGGTGTTGCAGGAAAAGCTGAGAATTGGGTGCAGAGTAATGCACCTAGACCAGAGTGGAACTATGGAGGTACTGGTCACTGGGGCTTTGGCATTAAAGATGTTAATGCTATTAATGACTTAGATACAGTTAAAAGACATCGTGACTGGGCTCAGCAGAATGGACTTAACATCGGTCCAGGTGTTAATGAATGGATAACAAAACAGCAGGGTGGTCCTGCACCGTCTAATAGTGGTAGTGGTTCATTGGGTTCCTATACACATCCAATGTCTTCAGATTTTATTGGAGCCACAAATGATCCCCAATTAGGTTATGAAACATATAATAATCCTGGAAACAATCAATATATATCAAACTTTCAGCCTAAACAATATAATTATATGAATGATTCTTCTGCATTGACTGTTGACGAATTGACTTATAAAAAAGGCAACGAAAAGGGTCTGATAGATAGAGAAGGTACAGCAGAACAAGCAGGTGCATTACTTAAGGACTATATATTTAATATCAATGAAGAGGTAAATAAAAATAATTCTGAAACGAAAGTAGGCACTATTGGTAAGGTATCAGATGATGAAAGTGATGAACAATATCGTCGAAGATATAAAGAAAGCCCTTATGATGAATATGATCCTTCCAAATATTATTAACTAGCAGAACTTACTAGCCTATGCCCTTTGTAATAAAGGCTTTCAGACCTTTAAGTTTATAATATAAATATCAATTACTTACAGTAAAACAATGGCAGGTAGAAATCCAGACGGTAGCGTACGTATTACTAAAGTGCCTTCGGTTCAGATCAATGTGCCTGGTTGGAAGGGTGCTGGTGTTTTTGGTAACACTAAAGGCCTCATAGTGAATGGTAAACCGATCGAGCTTAATTATAATTCACCTTCTCATGGTGAGGGGTATATTACTAACTACAACCCAGCTCCTCCTCCTCCTACTATTCCTACTCCTACACCGTCTAACAATGGTGGTGGTTCATCGAGTTCTTATTCACATCCAATGTCAGCAGAGTTTATTGAAGACACATATGATCCTGAATTAAGTTATGAAAATAGTTATAATAGTCCAGGAGATAATCCATATATATCAAACTATACACCTCCACAATTTGGATATATGAATGATCCTTCTACATTAAGTCCAGAAGAATTGGCTTATAGAGCTGGAAATATAAAAGGTCTAGACGATAGACAAAATACAGTAGAAAATGCAGGTGCTTTACTTAATAACTATATCTTTAGTATCAAGGAAGAGTTGAATAAAACTCCTGAAATGAAAGTAGGTACTATTGGTAAAGAATCAGATGACGAGAGTGATGAACTCTATGGTCGAAGCTATGAGGAAAATCCTTACGATAAATATGATAGTTCCAAATATTATTAACTAGCAGCTTATATCTGATATGCGTAATCCTATCATTGTATATAATTAAGACATACTTGTTACTACCTAGGAATTAATATGTCTAGAAACATGCAGGTTTTTTATAGTCTCTACCATTTATAATTGATATATCAATTGTTTTATTACTTCAAGGAGTTCATATGTCCGCACCTAGCTGGTCGTCACGTCAAAAGTCTAAAAGGGAAGCCATATCCAACTTAGGGCAAAAGCAGCCTGGTCACCTAACTCCTTTTCAGAGTATGCAACGCACTATGGCTTATGCCAAACAGGCAAAAGAAGACCGTAAGAAGGCTACCTATAAAGACACACCTGGTGGTATCAATCCCGCGATTTGGGATGATATGAGTAAAGACGACAAGAAATACTTTGCCGGTCAAGGCTTTAATACCATTACTGGTAGTGATTTTGAGCGTGGCAAAGGAAACTATCAATTAGAAAATCACAAGAACCAAAACAGTGGCTTCTGGCAAGAAGCTGCCTATGAAATGGGCTTCGGTACTGTTAAAAAGGCTGAAGACCTAATAGAAGTGCGCAAAAAAGCCGATGAGTTAGGCATCGAGAATTTGAATTCCTATGAAGATGTGATTCAATTCCGTAAACGCCTTGAGCAAGAACCAGATACAACAACAACTACTGAGTCAGTTGAATTTGAAGAGCCTATTGATGATACTCCAGTTGCTGATGTTGTGGATGAGCCTGTGAAAGGCGTAGATTATCCGACTGGTCCAGTGCAGGCTGCTATCGAAAGGATTCAAGCATATACAAATGCAACTCATGGATTCACTGTTGGTGATCAGATAGCTCAACCATCTGAATCATATTATGATACAAAGAAAGCAGCTCGAGACTTTGCCGATAAGTACAAATTTGAAATTGCACAGAATTTACAACCCTCTGCACAGAGTGTAGTGAATGCTCTCACTACTACTATACCTAATAAATTAGGGGTCTATAGCTAATTCATATTAAATAAATTATAAGCAGAAAAGATCGCGGAACTTTTTACTCGTTATAACCACGCAGAAGTGTGGCAGGTAGATCGCTTTCTATGACTGCTATTTGATGGAAAGCCTCACTTAGCCACCTTCTTTCCTTACTCTTTCTATTTTAAATACATTTAAGAGAGTGTATTAAAAAAAGAATATATAAGGGAATATGTGTATTTAGTGCGGTTTGCTAGTTAAAAATAGCCGAAATCCCTTCCGCCCGTGCGGATATAGTGAGCCACGCCTCGTTGCCCCCTATCGGGGGCTCTATTGACGATTGTCCTATATGACATTTCAATTATGCCCGCAGAATTTACTAGCGGATGGTTCGGTAACAATGAACAAGCTTGGCACAACCAAGGGATTGTTACTGAAGGAACGCTCCCTGCAAGAGATGCGTTTAAGACAGCAAATGCGCTCTTCGGAGTTGAAAAGCGAGAGCTTCAGTACCCAGTGTTTAAAGATCCCAACATTGTTGGTGTTGAACCAGCAGGTGTCTACGGAGTTGTCCGAACTGACACCCAAGATCTGCTCGGAATTGTCAGTAAAGCGTATGAAGTCGTACAAAACGACTCCCTCTTACGCATGGCGGAGTTCATCCGTGAAGAAGCAGACATGGACAGCGTCGTTGTACTCAAGAATGGTGCAAGGCTCGCCTTTACCGCCACACTCCGTGGTGCGACGAAGGAAGTCGTCCCTGGCGACAAAGTCTTTAGACGATTAGTCGGCTATCTAGGACACGACGGTAAAACTGGCTGCGGTGCAATCTTCACCAATGTCAGAGTTGTCTGTGCCAATACTCTTGCTGCTGCTTTAAGTAGTGACAACAAAACTTCCATCATCCATAAAAATGGAGCCAACAATAGTTTTGACAAACTGATTCAATCTATTGATACAGCACGTCAAACTTTCGCTGTAGAAGTTCAAGCAATGCGAAAGCTTGCTGAACATCAGATCAGCAGAGACGACTTTAGGTATCTCCTAGAGCAGGTCTATGCGAAGGACCTTAAAGGCGACAAAGAGCTTGAGGACCTCAAGAAATATCAGCAAATTCACAATGCTTACTATGCTGGCTTTGGCTCAGAAATTGCTGGAGTTAGGGGAACCCTTTGGGGAGCCCTTAACGCAGTCACTGAATTTGAGACTTCGACTATGCGTGGGAATAAGAAGAACAGGTTCATGAAGGCTAACTTCGGAACTGGTCTAACTACTTCTGCCCGTGCTTTCGCTATAGCTCAAGATATGGCTTATGCCTAAGTCACTTAGATAACATCTAACACCTATACTTTAGATTGCTGTGATAAATAAGCAGCGATCTGAAGTGCATTTTTATAATTAATCCAATGAATAAACTATTATATGTATTGCCCATTGTTCTATCTACACTTTCGGCGCAAGCTGCACCAGCAGTATTTAGAACGAACGCTAGCTGGTATGGCCCTGGTTTCCACGGAAACTTAACTGCTAACGGCGAACGTTACAACCAAAACGGAATAACTGCAGCACATAAGTCATTACCATTCGGCACAAAGCTGCGTGTATGTAATGAGATCAATGATATGTGTGTAGATGTACGTATCAACGACCGTGGACCGTATATTACTGGACGCGGACTTGACCTGTCAAAGGGTGCCGCTGAAGCAATCAACATGATTGGTTCAGGTGTTGTACCAGTCACTTATGAATTCCTATAATACTTCCTGCCTCAAAAATTAGGGGGCTCAGACACAAGAGCCTTTTTCAAATTTTACCTATATAAAATAAATATAGATACGGAGAAATCTAATGTCCCTCACTACTGAGGAAAAGCGAGACGTGTTGTATGCAATCAAGCACTTCCAACAACACCACATCTCACCAAGTACCGATCGTTACACTTATTACACACATATATTAGAAAAAATCAAGAATGAAGATGAGAATATTTCTGGATACGGCGGAACCGAAAACGATTGAGAAGCACTTCTCAACAGGATTAATTGATGGTGTTACAACAAATCCATCTTTAATCCTGAAAGCTGGTGAGAGACCTGATGACATCTACCAAGCAATCAAAGATATTGGTGTTAAAGATATCTCCATGGAAGTTAGCGGCAGCGCTAACGAGATGCTTGACGATGCATGTCGTCTTGCAGATAAGTTTGGTGATGTTTCAACCATTAAAGTTCCTTGCACGGTGGATGGACTCAAGGTATGCAGAAAACTCAGCAAAGAATTGATTACCACTAATGTGACGCTGGTATTCACAGCAGCACAAGCTCTGCTTGCTACTAAAGCAGGTGCAACATATGTCTCGCCATTTATTGGCAGGCTTGATGATCAATCCGTAGAAGGGCTTGAAGTCGTCCGCGCTATCACTGAGCTATATCGGATGCATCAACGCCCTACACAGGTCCTAGCGGCCTCCATAAGAAGCGTTCAGCAAGTTGCTAAGTCATTTGCCAACGGAGCTAAAATTGTAACGATGCCACCATCTATTTTCAAACAAATGTACAAAAGTATATTGACTGATCAAGGTCTAGAGATCTTCAGTCAAGATTTAAAAAACACTAAAAAATAAACTAATGACATTATCAATTTCTCATGAATACGGAACACCTGAATACTATTCAGTATTATTTCAAGATATCCTCTCGGATATAGAAGGTGAAATATCTCCTGATGCACCTAAAAATATCTATAAAGGATTCCTACTAGCAATCGATGGTTGGATTGATTACCACAACACACAATTGAATGAGTATCAAGGATTCAAAGCAAAAATAGTTGAAACATTAGGTACACTCTGATTCTTTGTAAATTATTGATGAATAGTGCTAGCTAAAATTAAATAAATCTTTAGGGGAGTCATGCCATCTATAAACTTCCCACCACCAATAAGACTTCCTCCGCCAATCATTGCACCACGCGATCCTATTGACCTGCCGACATTCAACATACCTGGATGGGAACCTGTTCCTATTTACCGTGATCAAGTGCCAGGCATTGGTAATGTAGATGAATCTGATAACGAGGATAAAAATACAGAGGAAACTAAAGAAGAAACTGAAGAACAAACAGAAACCAAACCCGAACAAGCACCTGTAAAACCAGCAACAGTAGAACTACCACCAATAGTTCTACCGCCATCACCTGGAGAAGTCATCCCTGAAACAGAGATGGTCAATGAAGTAACTATCCCTATTATCAATATGGATGTACCATTACCGAAGACAGAGATTGTAGTAATTGCAGTCACTACTGCTGGAGTTGCTGCTATTGCTTCTGTTGGTGGGACAATGATTGCGAATCAAGCCTTCAGACAGTTAGTAAAGGTATTCAAACCATTAATGAAAACTATTCTGAAGAAACTGATGAAGACTCGGGGAAAGGTTCTTCCATCTTGGGCTCGGGAACGTCGGACTCAGAAATATCAACGGATAAAGGGACCGACGAAGTAGAACTCTCATCTGACTTTGATAGTTCATTAGGATCTACTGGAGGAGCTGCTGCGATTGGAATGATGTCTGCACAGATTGGATAAAACGGACTTGCTGGAAGGATCTGAAATCCTGCCTTATAAATATTAATGCACTCCTTAATACGAACTAATTCATAGTCCAAACGTGATTTATCAATCTGCCGTCTACTTAACTCTTTACAAAGCTCTACTGCGCCGCCATCTAATGGCATTGATAAACTTATTTGTCCACCGTAACTTGCACTCGTTGCATAGGAACTGGCCATACTCTCTGTTTGAAGAATGTAAGGAGCAAAACTTATAACTGGACCATTACAGAAATGTCCACGACTAAATCCTTGCGTACTTAATGATCCTTGATTAATCTGAACTGCCTGATTTGCTACTGATCCAGTTATCGCAGCATTAGGCTGTGCACTTACATTTGTTGTATCATTAGCAAAGCAAGGACTTGAAAAGACTACTGCGAGAATACTGATAAAGTATTTGTAACCGAATCCGTTTCCACTGTTCTGTCTATATCGATTGTTTCGATTAGACCAGCAGCTCTTGAAGTCATTTCTAGTTCCCATGGCAATGCTGTATCGACGATCTCGAACTGAACACCAGTTGCATTAACGGAAGTTGCAGCTCCATTAGCATCTAATGCTTTGATGTTGTCTCCACTCCATACATTAATCGCTGAACCGAAACGTTCTGTAGCTACAACTTCAGTTACTTCCTGAGTTGTTGTAACTGTCTGAGTCATTGAACCTGTTGTAAAATTAGGTGTAACTGACTGAGCAGATGCTGGTGGGGCGATGAGTAATAATAGAAGAAGGTAATACATCTTTTACATAAGTATAAGCAACTATCCCTAGTGTATCTATTTAAAGTCATGCAAGAACAAAAAAAAGAAGCAGGCCTCTTTAAAAAACTTAGAGCATCTGTAGATGACAAAGAAGAGCAATTATCAATACTATCTACTTTTGTACGACTAGGTATACTAATCTGGAGTGGAGGAATACTAACACTTGCTTATATACAACTACCAGCTGTATTAGGTATCCCAGAGCAAAAACTAGATCCCACGTTCATAGCTAGTGTATTTACTGGTGTACTTGCCACCTTTGGTGTCCAAGCTGCATCTAAGAAGAATAGTAATGGGGCTACTGACGGTAGTATTAGTAAAGCAGATTTAGAACGATTAATTGAAGCGGCTAAACAAACTGCCCCCACACAAAAAATTGAAATTGAACAAAGGCCTATAAAAATTATTACTGATGATGAATAGTGCCATTGCCCCCTATCGGGGGCTATATTGAAGGTAAGGTCAAGTGAGACCTAAGTCAAGCAAAATATAAATCTAATAAATGGCTCATGTATACTTATTTGCATTACATATATTCTCTCGTTACTGTCTTAATAATCAATTGTGCCCACCCAATTAATTGGGGCAATTGTTCCAATGTGCATCAATGGTTACCTCCATACTTTAATGATTATAAAATTTTTAATAATGAGTGGGTTAAACCCTTATCTCATTAATTTCTTTGATAGAATTTAATCAGTTATGGAGATTATACTAATGAGTCGTACTTATCGCAAGCATCCGTTAGGTCATCAACACATTAGACACCCTAAAATTAATAATGAACGCCGTCAACTTGAAACGTTAAAAACTGATAGACGTTTCTTTGATTACAGCATCAGTCCATTAAATCGAATCAGCAAACATCTGCCTGATGAATTCAATAAGTTAACTGCTAGCTCTAATCATGAATTACACCATCGAACATAAAACTGAACAGAATGAGGGTTTTCCAACCGTTACCTCTCTCATCACTGCAACTGAATTACCCTTAAGAACTACTACTCATATTGTTTCTCAACTTATGTGGGACAAGGATGGTGAGCTAATTAAAGAGTCAATTCATTAGCATTTGTCTCCAATCACAGACAAAGATTATTGACGCTAATTTATAAGAAGGTAATAGAGCACCTTATGTTTCCAGGTATGTTTGTTTTCCTTTTTATCATCCTACTGGCAACAGCTATGGAACTAACATGGCCATTACCTTATAAAGGTCAATGATTAACTTATCTAAAGATGAGATATTTATAGCACGTAAGGCCCTTAAAACCTACCAAACGTTCTACGTATCTCCTTCAAATCCAAATCACGAAGTGCTTAACAAGCTTCTGGACAAACTAACGCTATCTAAATCGCTTACTTAATATGGAATTATTTTTTCTCTGCCTTGGACTTGTATCTGTTGCTGGTGGTGGTGCATGGTTGCTAACACCTAAGAAGACAATGGATTGAATGATAAATGAGTTGACAGACACCTATCGGTGCCTATATAATTAAGGTAGGTCCTAAAAGGACCTGTGTGCAAATAATATGGACTGGTTATATGGAGATATCAAGGGAGGCTCATGACGACTTAGTCGGAGCTGTCGAAGACACAATTGAATACTTCTGCGATCAGCAGATGCAGCAAGGTTTACCTATCTCAGGTGAAGTTGCTTGGGCAATCATTGAATGCCTATCAATTGCCAAACAAACTGAGTTAGCTGGAGAACTTTCTCCTGCATGACCGCAAAAATAAGTGATGTCTACGAGGCATTGACTGACATAGAAGAGCAGGTTGAAACAGTCTGTTCAAATGTTGAAGTCTCACGATCTTTCGTGTGGCTAATGATCAAGCATAGAGCTGAATTAAATCTACAATTACTACAGGAGAATTTAAACAACTAGCATACTCACTAAACTCACATTGCCCCCTATCGGGGGCTCTATTGACGATTGCCTATAAAGGCGAATGTACACTTACTATTACTTAACAAATGACTATTGTCTCAACTGCTCCAACTGTTCAAAGTGATGCGCTATCAATCATTGAAGAATTTGGAGGCAGCTCTGCTAACAATGTAGAAATGATGATCGGCGTAGGTCTCGCTAAAGATACCGAAGCTGTATTCTTTCAGTACCTAGGTGACGGCCAGGAGCAGGCAATGATGCTTCCTTCTGGTAAACCACTGACCCGACTCCAAGCAGTACAATTTACTGGTATTTCCATTGCTGAAGATATCGGTGAATTCAATAGTGTAAAGCTCAACATTTTTCTTACAACAAGCCAAGGCCGTACAGCATTGATTACTAGTGGCTTAACTACTATGTGGTCTCAGTGTGTACTAACAGGCTTGATGGCTGTATTCAATCAAACCCAACTTCCAGCTACTATCACTTTAGATAGCTGGTATGGTACTTCCAGAAATAGGCCCGCCTTCGCTGCTATTCGTTTCAATAATCAGAAGATGAGTGATAACGATCTATATGAGCAGCTCAAGGATTCACGTTACGATGGTGACAAAACACGTCTTGAGGCTATTTGCCGTGACTGTGTAAGCATCCTCGCTCACGCTTTGGGCACTGATCAGCCCATTGATCAGGTCGAAGTCTCTGAGCTTCAAAATACTACAGAGAATGTAAACTACTGATCTGATAATAAACAAGCACGGCGGTATATCTGCTGTGCTTTTTATCTAAAATAAGACAATAATATATGACTAAATCTAATGTACAAAATCCTCAAATGGCTAACTATTACAGCTACAATCGGAGCATCACTTACGATAGTATTACTGTATGCGTCTGCTGATATCGTTGCTGAATCACAAGATCCATTACCAACTAATTACTGTGATGAGATTGCAGTAGTAATCTACGAAACTGTAGAAGAAGGTTACATGAAAGAGCAAGATGCTATAGATATTATTCAAACCTGCCGAGACAAACTTGACTGACACACCTGAAAAAATAGAAGTATTTACATACGATCTATATGATTTAGTTTGCGATGCTTACGTAGCACAGCTCGAAGACACCCCGTTACCTGTTGCCTTCTATCTAGAACGTATTAAAAATATAGCTTACGGGTATCTACCGAGTGAAATGCACCAACAATTTGAGGAGTATTTAAACAATAAGGATTATTTGCCTAAAACTAAAATTATTACTGATCTAACATGACAGCATCCACACTAGAACGTCCAACCGTTCAAAAGACAAACGAGCCTCAATTTCTTATAGCCCTACCTGTTCACTTAATGCACTGCGTAGCGCAATGTGTATCAACGGATCCAGTTAAAGTTTCACTTAACAAGATCTCGCTATACCGCGAAGATTCTGTTGGATCTGGTGTAATCACACTTGCTGCAACAGACGGCCACCGCTTACTAAGGATTACCCTACCTGCAGGTTCTACTCACATAGGGGAACTGGAGCCGGGACAGCGCCTGATTATTGATCCAGCAGCGTTTAAGAAGCGACCACTACTGAACGAGAAAGCAGTTCAACTGTTTGAAGACGGTACAGCTGAGATTATTAGTCGCAGTTCCCGTGAGATTAGAAAAGTATTCTGGAAGACTGCTGATACGGATTTTGAATTCCCAAACTACGATCAAATATTTCCAGACAACTTCCACAACAAACCAGAAGCTCCCTTTGCATTCAATCCTTCCTACCTGCTTGACTTTCTTAAGTTAGCCAAGCAATACGGATGTCAGCTTGTTGTTAAGTGGCGCATGAATGCTGCAACAACACCAATGGTTCAAACCTTTGTTGTTGATGGAAAGTGGTTACCACTAGGAGGTGAAGTCACTGTTGAACACCTACTCATACCTATACAAATTAGAGATTAATTACCTGATTGACCCATGACAACACTAACTAAATGAACAGAACACAGCAGACGATGCCGGCAATTGCTAAGTCTCTTCCAACGAAAAGGCTTGTACGCGAGCCGGCCACAGGCGACCTTGTTGAACACCTTGCTTACGATGCAGAGATGCAATATGTACGCAAGCCACCAGAAAATAGGCTAATTCTTTGTAACTCATTACATGATGTATTACTAGAAGAGCCTGTATTAGTCACCTACCATTGTGGGATGAAAGCATATCAACACGCTCAGCATATTGTTACTTCAAATAACTCTAACTGTGTAGGTGGATTCTTTTATACTGATGGAAAAGAAGCGTGAATAAGCCTGTGAAACATTACACAATTGCAATCTTCTCTCAAGACGAATGCAAACCGTGTCGTGATTTAAAAGAGCACGTTCGTAATCTTCCACAAGATCAACAAAGCGTGCTCAATTTCTACGACATGAAAAACCTACGCGGTCAGCAGACCGTGTGGTGTGAAACATTAGATGTAAATCTAACTCCGACAATGGTTGTATTGCACAACGATGATTACGGCACACCAATAGAGAAAATTGTTGGTTGCAGATCAATTATTGAGCTGCTGCCTTCAACTATCACTAACTACACCTACGTCCACACAGAAATCGACAATATACACCCCGATCAATCAAATGCCGAAAACGAACGTAATAGAAGCTAAAGGAACAA
>Ga0080013_1002252_pt1 | contig 23161 bp, 49 predicted proteins | sample ETNvirenome_6_85_FD_69236 | JGI IMG/M metagenome (GOLD analysis project Ga0080013, IMG submission 69236) | Marine viral communities from the Pacific Ocean - ETNP_6_85 (SPADES assembly) (version 2) | ecosystem: Environmental > Aquatic > Marine > Oceanic | place: Pacific Ocean | collected 2013-06-19
AGAATTGACAAGAGATTAATCGCCGAGTTAGGTTTTGGAAACACTAATGTTTTTAGTCAAACTTTTGTTGATACTTACCCAGACGCTTTTCTTCACATCTCAGTAGACGCGAGTGGTTCTATGGGTGGTGGAAAATGGACAAGAACTATGAAGTCAGTAGTCGCAATGACAAAAGCAATTGATATGATTGAAGGTGTAGATGTGGTTGTTTCCTTCAGAAGTACACAAAATTCAAGTGGTAGAGGTCGTAAAGATAATCCACTTATGTTAATCGCTTATGATTCAAGAAAAGATAGTCTTGTTAAAGTTAAAACTTTATTTAAATATCTAAGACCAAGTGGAACTACTCCAGAAGGTCTATGTTACGAAGCAATTATGGATGAGATGGTTGAAGGAATGAAAGATAGAGAATCATACTTCTTAAACTTTTCCGATGGGATGCCAATGTTCGGTAATGATGATGTAGATTATCACTATGATACAGCACTTAATCACACTAAGAAAATGGTTAAGGAAATTCGTAATCGTGGAATAAAAGTTCTTTCCTATTACATTGGAGATTCTTATGATACTAATAGAAATATGAGTGAGTTCAAAACTATGTATGGTAAAGATTCTCAATTCGTAGATGTAACTTCTGTAACAGCAGTATCAAGAACTATGAACAAGAAATTTTTGGAGAAAAACTAAAATGGAAAAAACAAAAAATATACTAATGGGTTTAGTATGTATAGCAATGTTATATGTGTTAATGGTTATAATGTTTATTCTTGATGGAGCACCATTTCACGGATAATGATTAAGTGGTTTCTATCTAAGTGGTATAAACATAGTCCAGATTGTATGTGTGGATATAAGATGAAACCTACCCAAACAAGAATACAGGAATATAGTTGGATATGTATATGGAAAAAATGTGGTTGGGAAACATATCAATCAAGTAATGGTAAGTTACATTGGTTTAAAAGATAGTGAAAAAAAACTTAAAAAAAGTGAAAAAAAGACTTGACTTTATCGTTTTTTCTTCGTAAGATCAAGTATAATGAGAGAGAAAATAACTAACTTAAAGGGAAAAAAAAGTTATGAATAATACAATCGTAAAAATAGAAATGTCGGGAAACCGATATAACGCTTGGGATTCTGAGGGTAATAAACTTACCTCGGAAATTTCAACTTCCACGAGGAAATCAGCATTTGAAGCTGGTATGTGTTTGGAAAAACGAAGTGGAAAAAATGATAGGACTTATTGGTGGAAAGTTCCAATGAGTAAATTTGATGAGATGACAGCTCCTGTCATTGATGTTTCATCTGTTGATGTTCCATCAGACCACGCTGAGATGTTGAATTTCATCCATAGTTCTTATAGTCTTAAACCTAAAGGTTTGGTTATGAAAGAACTGAAATGGAAATATTTAGTTCGTGGAGCAGTTCGTGGGAAGAATCTTCTGATGACTGGACCCGCAGGTTGTGGTAAAACAATGGCAGCTAAGTCATTGGTCAATTCACTTGATAGACCTGATTTCTACTTTAACTTAGGAGCGACACAAGACCCTCGTTCTACTTTGATTGGTAACACTCATTATGACAAGAAGAAAGGTACTTACTTTTCTGAGTCATTGTTTGTAACCGCAATCAAGACACCAAACGCCGTGATTCTTCTTGATGAATTATCAAGAGCTCACCCAGACGCTTGGAATATTCTGATGACCGTTTTAGATAGTGGTCAAAGATATTTAAGACTTGATGAGTCTGATGGTCAAGAAACTATTCCTGTCGCTGAAGGAGTTACTTTCGTCGCGACCGCTAATATCGGTAATGAGTACACGAGTACAAGAGTTATGGATAAAGCACTTATGGATAGGTTCACTATCGTGGAAATGGATGTCCTTTCAGATGAAGAAGAATATGGTCTTTTGACTTATATGTTTCCTCATGTCGATCCTGAATTACTGAAATCAGTTTCAGAAATCGCTCACCAAACTCGTTCCGAGTCAAAGAACGATAGTGGTAGAATCTCTAATGGGATTTCCACGAGAACTTCTGTGGAACTCGCAGGACTACTCTATGATGGTTTCGGTTTAGATGAAGCTTCAGAAGTTACGGTTTATCCGCAGTTCTCTGAAGATGGTGGAATGGAATCCGAGAGAACTTATGTGAAACAACTTGTTCAGAAGTATATCTCTGATGGTTCTTCTGATGACTTGTTTAACGAAGATGAAATTGAAAACGCTAATGGAGATGTATCTTAATTGATACATCTCTTTGGTATTTTATTAACTACTTATTATAGGAGAAACTATGGATAAGACATTAAAGAAACACCTCGATAAACTATCTGAAAAAGATTTGTTTATGAACGAGGATGTAAGATTAACTTACATTGAAAATGTTGTAAGGAAACTTAAACAGGGTATTTTTCCTACATCTAATTTGAATCGTTTGAAAACGATTATCAATCGTCACAATCGTATCAAGGAGATGAAAAAAGATTTAAAAAATAGGGGTTAGTTCCTCTCTCTCAGGGGTGGTATCATTTCCCCTTACCCGATATCACCCCGTTTTTTTATAGGGAGAGATTAAACAATAAGGAGTGCTTATGAAACAAACAATAAGACAAGTTCTGGATGATATGAAAGATTCCCAAATTAATTTGGGTTCTGAAACGGCCAGAGAAACTATAGCATCTCTTGTATCGGTGGCCTTAAAAGATAAAGGTACATACACCGAATATGATGATAGTGAAATAGAAGAACAGAGGGCAAGAGAAACTTGGGTATGTTCTATATGTAATCAATCTACTTTTGATGTAGATTATGATTATATCGGAAGTGGAACAAATCACTTAGGGTGTGAGTTAGAATTAGAACCAGTAGAATTAGAACCAGATATAAATGATATACCAAGAATAGTTGATGACGCTGGAGTTGATATAGAAACTGGTAAATATACAGGACCATCTCAAACATTACACGACCAGGGTGGTAGTTATGAAATAAAAGCTGATAGTGATTTACAAGGACAGATTTATAATGAGATGACTGCAGATGGATTACCACCTGGAGGAGATGCACAAGCTGTATTAGAATCACATAAATTGGCAGAAGAAATAGTTGATAACCAAAAAGGAAAATGGATTTACGAATCACCTGATGGTGGTAAGACTATTTTTAGACGCCCATTTGCAGATTATGATATGAGTAAGAAAGAAGAAATAGATTGGGAAACCAAAGAACCTACTGGACGAGTCTTTACTGATTATCCATTTACGGAGAAAGGTAATGAAGGATAAGTGTGTGAATTGCAAAAGAGAAAGTTTATATAGTAAAGAAACTCATATAGATTTTAGGTTAGGTTACATAGAAGGTACTGGACAATTGTGTTTAGATTGTTATGGTGTTATTCATGGTTTGATTCCTAAGTTAAGTGGTATGAAAAAATTAATAAATAAAATAAAACAATACGGAGAATCATAAAATGAAAATGAATCAATGGAGTGGTTACGAAAAGTATATTGTAATGCTCACAGGTTATACCTCATCGGTAAGAGGAGTAAGAATGGGATATCAAGCTTACTTGGATTTTAAAAGAGTTAAGGAAGCATTAAACTTAATATCTAAGTCTGGTGATAGTTATTCTTATGAAAGTAATATTTATAGTAGACCAATAACATCAGCAAGAGCATCTCAAATCTTAGAGAAGTTAGAAGAATGTAAATGGGATGAAGATATTAGGTTAGTAGCTAAACAAATAAAGGCTGGGAGTATGATATCACCAGTTAGGTAAGAGATTATTTCTCTTATCGTGAATAGGAGAAATAAAATGGCAAAAAAACCAGCGTCGTTTGAGTATAACGGCACACTCGTTAAAGTTTTAGATGGAGATACAATAGATTGTTATATTGATTTGGGTTTCGATTTAAAAATTAAAAAAAGAATTAGATATATGGGAATAGATACTTGGGAAAGTAGAACTCGTGATTTAGATGAAAAGAAAAAAGGACTTGCAGCTAAGGCTCGTAATAAAGAGTTATTAGAAGCAGGAACTTTTAAAATTGTTTCACATGGAACTGGTAAGTTCGGTAGAGTTCTTGGAGAAATTTTCGTATCACCAGATGCAGTAGGACACGAGATATCAGAAAATGTTGATAAGTCAGCTGATGGTTTGGTAAGTATTAATGATATTCTAATTAATGAAGGACACGCTTACGATTATCATGGTGGTAAGAAAAAAGATTTCAAGGCGGAAGCTAAGAAAGAAATAGAAGCTGAAAAGGCAGGTAAGAAAGAAGATAAGGTAGATAAACCAGCAGAAGAGGAATATGAACAAGGAAAATAGATATAAAAACATAGCAGACTTTGTAGAAGCTTGGGGAGATTTTAAAGATGCCCGAGCTGGTGGTGATACCAAAGCACATTGGGTAAATCCAAGTGGTAAAGTCTATGATGTTCCTACTACACATATTGAGTTCGTGGCCAAGAAACCAAGATTGTTCAAAACGACAACCGAGAAGATGGAGAAACTTTACGACAAGTATGATGAGAAGTTTCCAAAACAAGAAGGTAAAGCTCGTATAGAGATTATGACCGATATTGTTAAGAGGGGTTGGATACGAACAAGGTTTAGACCACGAGAAGGTGCTTGGGTTGCCGAAACTTGGAAGTGGGGTTCACGAGAAAAGAAGGCTGTTCGTAAATGGGCACAATATGAATCGGGAGGTAAGAAACAATTCAGAGTTAATTTTGTATCTACTTCTAAACGAAAAATAATTGGACACAGCTATAGTATTGATATGATTAGAGAACAAATAGTTGAAGCAAGTTTATCTCGTATTTACAGAGATTTTAAAGAGAATGAGTTTGGTATTATTACATCTTGGAGAGTTGGTAATAAAGATAATAGAGCAAACTTATCTAAATTAAAAAGTGCTGTAAGAGGTAGTGGATTTGGATATGTTAGAATTGATGGAGTTGGACAGGAAGAAGATGAAAATGGTAAAGTTAAGTCTGTAAAAGAACCATCACTATTAGTTAAGAATTCAAAAGCTGGTGGTGGACCATTGATGGATACTAATAGTTTTGAAAAGTTTATGGTTAAATTGGCACATAGATATAAACAATGGGGCATCGTATTACATCACCCAGATAAGGGAACACGACTTATACAGACAAGTGATGATGGACGACCTGTTAAGAAAGTGGATATGAAGATGAGTAGATTTAATCCAATGAAAGTGGCTCAATTCTATTCAAGTCTTAAAGGAAAACCATTTACATTTGAGGGTTTTAAATATGCAGATAAACCCCAGAATCACATACAAGGAATGTCTTTGGAGAACAAAGGTGAAGTGGACATTTATAAAAGAGAATCCAATGAAAAGTGGATGAAAGAAATAATGAATATATTAAAGGAAACATAATATGGATTTTATTACAGAGTTTATGTCAAGAAGTTGGCCAGTATTTTTCTGTTTATATTCTGTTCATCAAATAGAAATATTAGATTGGCTAGCAGAAAAAATAGCGAGGATACTACCATGACATATGAAATAATTGTACCTTATGCAACTGAAACAACAACCCAGTTGTATAAATATTATAGGTGGTCTGAATAATGGCGAAAAAAGCAAGTTCGGTATTTAAAGATGCATCAAAACAACAAAAAAGAAAAAGGACACGACAGGGTATGGGTCGTGGAACAAAATTTGGAACTAAGGGTTCTAAACGATACAAGAAGAAATCGAGAGGTCAAGGTTAAGAATGGCCAGAGATTTATTTGGAAATAAAAAAGTAACAAAGGAAGATAGGTATACTGGTAAATCTAAATTTACCAACGCAGATATTAGATGGGAACAATTTAAGATAGTCCTAATAATATTGACAGCTTATCTTTGGTTTCACTTTATAATAATGGGATGGACATTATGAAATACAAGGTTATAAAAGACTATCCAACAGCTTCAGGAATATTATATAAAAACGAAGTTGTTAAAGAGGATGGTAATTCAACATTAAAAGGACACATTCGTGTTAAAGATAATATGGGCAGGATTTGGTTTATACCAAAAGAAAATTTACGAAAAAAATAACTTGACTTTATCAGATATTATTTGTAAGATCTATACAATACAATAAATATAGGAAAAATTAAATGATGACATTATCAGATAGTTTAAGAGGTCGTAAACAACAACATGGTTTAAAAAATACTTCATCTAAATATCAAGAGAAGGATATGACAAAGGCTGTCGAATCTACTATTGAGTATTTAGAAAATAAATACCCAACCTATGAATTTGGTTGGAATAAACAACTTAAATTAAAAGATATTTATAAAATATTAAGAGAACAATATGGTCTCGTAGATGTTTATTTAGAAGGTGTAAAGGAAACTACTTTTATTACACCAGATGGTGGTTTTATTTATGTTAAAATAAATGGAATTAAATATTATTTGTTGATAGGTGAACAAAAAACACAAGGAACAAATGATAGAAGATTGTCAGAAGGAAAAAAGAGACAGGCCTTGGGTAACGCCGTAGAACGACTTGGTAAAAATTACAATGGTTTAGATTTACTTTTTAAGAAAGAAGGTATATTACCTTTCGTAGCATTTCTACAGGGTTGTGATTTTCACGAATCTGAAACAATTGGTAATAGAGTTATAACTATATTTAAAGGATTAAAAAAGAATCATATCAATTTACATAAAGATGAACTTGGTAGAGCGGGTACATATTATATGAGAGGACACAAGTGGAATGAGGGTACTTATGGTGAAAGTGATTGGTCAGTTGAAGAGATGGGTAGTGTGTTCATTAATATTTCAGAAACAAGTTTGAATTACTACATAGACAAATATGGAAAATGACCATTATTTAAAAAAACAACTCATTACATATATTGGAAATAAAAGAAGGTTATTGGACTTTATCGAAAGTTCTATTTTAGATATAAGAGTAGAACTTGGGAGAAAGTTAATTACTTTTGATGGGTTCGCTGGATCTGGATGTGTGAGTAGAATGTTAAAACAACATTCAACGAAAGTTATATCTAATGATTTAGAGTCTTATTCGTGTGTTATCAACAAGACATTTCTCAAAAATAGTGATACCATAGATTATAAAGAACTACAAAATATCATTGATGAACTCAATAGTAATAAGTTTACTGATAAATATGATATTGGTATCATAGAGAAATTTTACGCTCCGAAGGATACTAATGACATTAAACTCGGTGAGAGGTGTTTTTACACTAATGAAAATGCTAAAATAATTGATAATATCAGAAGGTCTATTGATGATTATCCTGAATATAAAGATGTGTTACTTTCACTTTTATTATTAAAGGCTTCAGTACATACCAATACCTCGGGTGTATTTAAAGGGTTTTATAAATCGAGTAAAACCAAGAAAGGTCAGTTCGGTGGCAATGGAAGAAACGCTCTTGAAAGGATTATGGGAGAAATTACTCTCGAAAATATAGTGTTATCAAACTACGATTGTGATTCCGAGGTACACCAATCTGATACAAACGAGTTGGTCAAGGAATTAAAAGGATTAGATATTGCCTATTATGACCCACCTTATAACCAACACCCATATGGTTCTAATTATCATATGTTGAATACAATTGTTAATTACGAAGAACCTACGGAAACTTCGAAGGTTTCGGGTATACCTACCGATTGGAATAAATCTAATTACAACAAAAGGGATTCGGCAATCGAATCACTAAATGAATTGATTAAAAATACAGACTCTAAGTATGTCTTATTAAGTTATAATAACGAAGGATTAATTGCATCAGATGAGATACGAGATATATTAAGTAAGTATGGAAAGGTTACTTTGAAAAAACAAAACTACAACACCTTTCGTGGCAGTAGAAATCTGAACAACAGAAATTTAAAAGTCAAGGAATTACTTTGGGTATTGAAAAAAGGAGAATAAATGGGCTTAACTATTTATGATTTTTGTGGAGAATCTGATTCTACTTCCGATAAAGATTGGGATAAAGAATATCAGATTGCACGAGAAAGAACAATAAAGGAACTTAAAGAATCTATTTCAAGGATAGAGGACAGACCTGTAACACCAAATTGGTCTGAACCACAACCACTCGGTGAAAAATTGAGACTTGTTGGTAAATCAAAAGGATGTTATATGGTTATACATAGACCAGCGGACGGGACAGAAGAATATATTTTTGATGTTGGAGAGGGTAACATATCAGGTCGTAGATATCGACTTGTAGAGATTTTTAATAATCATGGTCAGGCAAAAATAGCCCCAAACTCAAAAGTTGCAACTGATAGCGCCCCAGCCAAGAAGATGTACAAAAAAGATCCTAATATTAATAATTGGTATTTCACTTGGTGTAAAACTGGTGATAAACATTTAGCATCAGGATTCGAAAAGACTTTAATATCTCGGATACAACCTGAAGGAAATACACAACATATGGCAGGAGTAAATTAATAGCAAAATAAATGTGATGTTTTATTAAGTTTGATGATATATATATTATATATGAAAGATTTGTCGCTCAAATGAGGACAATACATAACCGAATATCAAGGTTCAAAAGAAATTGATATTCACCAAGTTGACTAACAAGTAACAAAGGAGAACAATAATGACTAAAGTTCTATTAAATCGCAATCTTCCCTTTTTCGATAGGGATGACTTTTTAACACCATTCGATAAAATGTTTGACAATCTCGTGGAAACACAATTTCCTGATATTGTAAAACAAGTTGGTGTAAAACCATATCAAGGTTCAGCATACCCAAAAGTTAATGTATATGAATACGATGACAAAATTGGTATCGTGGCAGAGATTCCAGGTCTTGATAAGAAACAACTCAATGTAGAAGTTGAAGAAGGTATATTAACTATCTCAGGTGATAAACATAACACCTTTGAAAATGATGGAGCAAAAGTACTCCGTAAAGAGTTAAAACAATCTTCATTCAAAAGGTCTTTTGAATTAGGTGAATTATTAGATGGAGATAATATTTCAGCCAAATTCAAAGATGGAGTTCTTTCAGTTTCTATTCCTAAAACGGAACCAGAACAACCAAAGAAACACTCAGTAAAAATCTCATAAGATTAGGATAAAGGGTTCTACCGTATTTTTAGTTTCCACTATATTAAAACTTAAAAAAACAACCGAACCCTTTTTTCTTTCTGCCAAAAAATAAGGCATTCATATGGGAAAATTCAGTAATAGGATAATCAAAGTTAATGATGTCCTATATGAGTGCCTTGGTTCTATGTCCGTAGAAAGTACCAATGATAAAGGAACTGAATATTGGAAAGGTCAATGGGGTGCAGATTCTGTATTACGAAATGGAAATGTATACTATTATTGTAGGACTATAATTAATGCAGAATTTGAGGATATTTAGGAAAACCACTATTTATTAGTAGGAGAAAAAGTATATGTCAAATAAAACAGAAGATAGAACTTATTTTAGAGAACTTATTCGTAAATTGAAAGAGTTAAGGATAAGTGCAGAAAATGGTGAAATTATAGTTCCAAATGATGATGAAGATGTATTAGCATTTGATGAATTGGAATTACCAATAACACCTGATATCTTTCATAAGATGACTTCTGAAGAAAAAGAGGCTTTATTTATTTGGTTGAATAAAGATACAATGCCACAGGCATAACATAAGTAAGTTATAGACAAAAGGGTTATTATAAAATGTTTTATAATCCCTGGCTTGACTTGATAAAATTAAAGGAGAAAGAAAATGGCAACAAGTAATGAATTATATACTCAGATAAATGAACTCTGGGAACAATTTCAAGAAAACCATAGAGCACATTCCGAAAAAGGTAACAAAGCAGCTGGTGGTAGAGCTAGAAAAGCTATCGGTGAGATTAAAAAATTAGTTACTGAATACAGAAAAGCTTCCGTAGCAGAATCTAAATAATAAGGAATATATACAATATTTATAATAAAGGTAAACTATGTTAAGAAAACAATTGGTTTCAGATAAAATAGACCAGTTACAATTAGCAGTGGAAAGGTTAAAATCAAGTTTGGTAGTTCCATCGGATCCAGGTGATACGGGAACACCAATACAGGTCGTAGTGAATGCATTACAACAGATTGAGAATCAGATAGACGCTATTGTTAATTTGATTGAATTGGAAGAAGATTAATTTGTAACTGGGAGAAAAAATGTGGAAACCACAAACAGCCGAATATTTCCGTATTTAGTTGGGTTGTCAGCATTAGCAGTAGCTGGTAGCGCAGCTTTTTACTCTGTATTTGGATTATCTAAATTATTTTCAGGAGCTACTTTTGCCGTAGTTATTATGGCCGGTAGCTTAGAATTTGCAAAATTAGTTTCAGCATCATTCTTATATCGGTATTGGACCAAAGTAAATAATTGGTTAAAATACTATATGTTAGTTGGTGTTGTTATATTAGTTCTAATAACGAGTGCAGGTATTTTTGGATTTCTATCTAATGCCTATCAAGGTGCTACGGTAGAGTTTGAAAAAGAATCTACCAAACTATTGTACAAAGAAGATAGATTAAGTCAGTTACAAGAAGATAAACAATATCTTAAAGAAGAGTTAGAATTTGCTATATCAGAACTACCCGACAATTATATCACGGCGAAAAGAAAACTTCGTGATGATTATAGTCCAAAGGTATTGGAAGTAAATGATCAAATATTAGATATTAAACAAGAGATTGGTGATTTAAAAACCGCCTTGATAGAAACTGGTGTTGATGTAGGACCTGCAATTTATCTTGCACGAGTATTCGATACGGATGTAGATTCAGTCGTTAAGTATTTTATCTTTATTCTTATCTTTGTGTTTGATCCTATGGCCGTTGCGTTAGTTATAGCATATAACATAGCTATGGTGAATAGGCAACAGGGGTCGTCTGGGAAACAGTCAAGTGACAGATCTCCAAAGAAAAAGAAACCAAAAAGACTTGGTTTATATAAAGAAGGTAAGACTATGGTAGAAAAGATAGTTAAGGAAACCTTTAAACCCGATCCTGATGAGGGAGAAGCAAAAAAAGACGATAAGGTTATAGAAGCAGAACTTGTAGAACACAAGTCAAGGTTACCAGAAGAAGATGAAACGGGTGTATCTAAACCAAATGCTGGGAGTAAGGGCAGTATTAATTGGGAATAATTGAAAAAAAGCCTTGACTTTCTCGTTTTTTTGTCGTAAGATCTAATATGATAAAAAGGGAAAATAAAGTGGTTTTAGAAAAAAACATTAAAGATGGTGTTCTCAAATTCATGGAACATCTCAACAACACAATGGACAAACCTGATGGTTATGAGTATCACTTGAATACTCGTGGGAGTAAGTATTTCAAAGTTGAAATGACATCTCACGGAAATCATCGTTCTGTTTATTGTTTCATAGAAAAATCAACAGGAATTATACTTAAATCAGCTGGATGGAGAGCACCAGCAAAAGGACCTCGTGGTTCAGTTCTTATAGTAGATTCATACAAACACTCAGATTGGAGTGGTGGTTGGTTGTATAAGGTTTTCGGAAATGTATATGGGATGATAGGATAATGAGTATTATTAAAAATCCCGAACCAAGAAAAAGGGAAATCAATTTACTTGGTACAGAAGGAAACGCATACTTTCTTTTAGGAACAGCACAAAAGTGGGGAAAACAACTTGATTTGGATGTCGATAGTATTATTAAAGATATGGAATCAAGTGATTATGAACACCTTATCAAAGTATTCGATAAACACTTTGGTAGTATTGTAGATTTAGTTTATAGAGGTTAATATGAAATATCAAGAAATAATCAGTAAATTAGAAGAAATAGAAGGTAGTTTAGATGACGCTTTCTATTCTTTACCAGAATATAACGCTAATGTTGATTCAAGGGATTACATAGATTCCGCACGGAGTGAGTTATATTGTCTTAAAGAAGATATTGAAAAAAAAGTGAAAATAATTAAAGAAAAGCCTTGACTTTCTCGTTATTTATTCGTAAGATCTAGTACAAAATGAGAGGAAATAAAATGAACTTAAATGAATACTTAATTGAGAATGACAGAAAGATTGGAGATTTAGTCAATCTTTTTAGTGTCGGGACCGTTTTGGATAAAGTGAGTGGTGATACATTCCCAATGATGAATGGTGGTGAGATTGATTTTGATGGGGTGATGAATATTATGGATATGAAAGATGATTTGTTTTCATCACAAGAATGGTTCGATAGTCTTGGGTTTGGTGATGATACGATAGTTGATGATGTTATAGATAATTTAACTGAAGCTGATTATTGGGAATCAAAAGCGGAGATTCACTATGGAATATAATGAAACTCTGTTTGGGAAACAATATTTACTTGGTAGGGATGAGTATGTTGATGGGAAACATAGGATACTTAATGTTCCCTTGATTGATGTGATGAATGATTTAGGTTTTATACCCAAAGAAAAATATAACGAGATATATGACTTATCAGTTGTATGGTATGAGAAAGATGAAGATATTTATATTACACAGATATACGACTACGAAAGTGGTGAAGTTTATTGGGAAGAACCATCTGATGAAGAATGGACAGATGAAGATGATGAACTAACAAGTTCACTCTTGATGTATGGTGGATTACAAAACACAATAGGAGATTTATATGTTTGATTCAGTAGCAGGACTTGGTAAAGTATTTCGTAGTGAGATAATTCCTATGTTAAAATCAAAGGGATTTAATCTCCAAGTAGCTACAACCAGAAAAAGTTATTATCACGATGGTAAAATAAATGTTACCATAAATAAAGTTCCAACTAATTTTCCTGTATGGGTAAGTGAATATAGTCGTTGGGAAAGAACTAAAAACGCTGACAGACTTAAAAAAACTATTAAAGATAGAATTGATACTCTTATTGAGAACAACAATAGAGATATGGAAGCCCAAGATAACACGGGATTAGATATTGATGTGAGTGTTAATTATGGTAGTAGTGTTAAATACATACCTTATGAGAAAGATGAGTCAAATGAATCTGATTGATAAAATTATAGAAGTTTTTGATGGTGAAATAATGGAAGATAATAAATGGCGAGTAGATGGTTCAAGTGGTAAAAAATATAAAGTGGAATGGCATCCATATCATAGACATTATAGTTGTAATTGTTTAGGATATACTTATAGACGAAAGTGTAAACATACAAAGTTTATAAGTGATTCATTCAGAAACCAGCTGAGAGGCCGAGCTGGTGTCCGAGTGGTCTAAGGAGATGGATTGCAAACCCATTATTCGTGAGTTCGAATCTCACCCAGCTCTCAAATTAAAGGAGAAAAAATGAAAAATTCTTGGTTACTCTTAATGTCTTTTGACGAACACGATGGTAGTCCAAATGAGATTAAGACTTTGTATCATAAAAAATCTAAAAAAGAAATGACAAAGATGATGAATCTTTTACAAGATATGAATGAACATTTAGTATTGTCTTTGGTTCAAATAGATCCAACATCTACTTATGAAGATATTATACGAGTAGGTGATTCAGAAATGTACTTTATGGATTCCAAGAAGAATTGGAATAATGGAAAAACTTTAGAAGAACTCGAAGAAGAAGCGTTCGAAGAGATGCTTATGGGTTCTGTATTAAACGGCGATATGGGATACGCCTAAACAAAGAGAGAGTAAAAAATGAATAATGATAATTTAAATAGTTATAAATCCTTACCTTGTCAGAAATGTGGTAGGATTGTAGATAATGTAGGAGAAGATGCCGTTAAGGTAACTTGTTCTATGTGTGTTTTAGGTATGGTAGGTTTTCCTGAAGAACCTAAATCAACCTACAAACCAACAGGTCGTCCAGCAGGATGGCATTGGATGAAAGAGTTTGTTGATAAGGACGGGACCGTTTATCACTTGGGTAAAGAACAACCTAAGTTAAAGGGAACACTTCCACCTACTAAGGTTAAACCCGTGAAGAAGAAACGCAAGAAGCGTAGGACAAAAGAAGAAATGCTTCTCGCTATGGACGCTGAAAGAAAAGCAGAATTGAAGAAAGCTGTTAAGAAACAAAAAGATTTTTTAAACCATAAGTTCGGAGGCTAGATGTCTAAGAAAGATAAAAAGAAAAAAGGTCAGTTCGACCACTACAAGAAATGGACTACCAATGAGGGTTACACATTTCTCGCAGAAAATAAAGAAGATGCAATCTTGTATCTTAAACATATGGAACACTCTGATTTGGGTTCATTGAAAGAGGTCAAGGATGTTTGAGTTTTTCGTTATAAGTATATTACTTTACATAGCCTATCATGTCGCCAAAGGTAATGGTGATGATTGGTTTAACAATTTTCCATATTAATTAAGGAGTCATTATGTCATTACTACCAAGAAAACCAATAACCAAACCAGGTGAAGGGAAACCACGCCAAAAGTATGTTACACAAGAACTATACTTAGAAGAACGATATCAGATTTCTCTTGGTCTTAAAGGACCAAAAAGATTAGAGGGAGAATCGTTTGAGGAATTTCAGACTCGTAGAAGGGCAGAAAATGGCCTATTAAAAGAATATCTTAAAGGTGTTTGGGTAAAGAAAGAAGATTGACAGAACTTCATAAAAAAATAAAACATTTAACTCATACCATGTTACATTGGGCAGAGGATAATAAGACAAAAGAATGGACACCAGGTGTCCATAAAGGTGGTCATTATGTTATTCCACAAAGAAATGGTGTTGATTGGAAAAGTGATTTTAAGTTTGTTACAAAGATAGATATGATGTTAGCCGATGGACTTGATGATAAGTTGAAGAAGAATGAAATGAAAATGTGTAATGAGTTGTATAAGTTTTATAGTCAAACTTATATCAAAGATATATTAAGGAAAAAATAATGAGTGAATTTGAAAAAGGAGCTATGAGAGTAATGGGAGTAATACTAATTGGTTGTTTGATAATTTTATATCTACAACTTCTTGGTTGTACTAAATGTGTAGTTCCACCACCACCAATTGAATTAGAATATATTGATGAAGTAAAAATGGAAAATTATGCGTAGGTTTTCATATCATCAACACGAAGTAATAAATTGTTTTAAAGAAGAAAATCCAGTTATAAATAAAAAACTGAGAAAGGTATCAGTAGATGAAGGACTACATATTGCGAAAGATTTATTCAACATCCTCGCCGAGCGGAAGGATGGTATTGGTCTTGCGGCTAACCAAGTGGGTATTGACGCCGCTGTTGCTGTGGTTAATGTTAGGGAACCGCTTATATTAATTAACCCTGTTATTAAAGAACAATGGGATGAGATAGATTATTATGAGGGATGTTTAAGTTATCCAAAACAAGGTATCCATACCAAACGATATAAAAATATTATAATACAAACCGAACAAGAAGAAAGTGGTTGGTACTTTAGTGGAGCCGATAATCCAACAGATGGTAAAGGTAGTTGGGAAAAAGAACAATCAGATAAACACGAACAAGACCAAAGATTATTAGAGGTCATATGTGTCCAACACGAGATAGACCATTTAAATGGAATGACAATCCACGATAGAGAAAATAAACCAAAACCAATTGTTACCAAAGCGAAATACGGAAGAAATGAAATCGTAGGTATTACAGATGGTAAAGATTATAAAGAAGTTAAATACAAAAAAGCAAAACCACTATTAGATAGTGGACAATGGACAATTTACATAGGAGGTCCGATAACATAATGCCAAGACAACAAAAGAGAATACCAAGACCAACATTTAGAAGAAAATGTCATAACTGTGGAAAGATGGCAACTAATCCAGTTGAATATCATGTAGTTCCATCCATTCCATATGGAGAACCTATTCCAGCATATTCTAAAAGTGCACCTAAAACTAAACGGGTGGATTTGAGAGGTGATCAAAAAATAATTGCCAGGAATTTTTGTAATAGAGAATGTATGGCAGAAGGTAAAGGAAAGTTAGGTGTCTAAAAAACCTAAAAAGGAAAAACCTAAACCAAAAAGTAATTATTCTGATGCGGGTAAGGGTGACAAGAGTAGAGTAGCAAATATTAACAAGTATGCCGATAATTGGGAAAAGATTTTTGGTAAAAAGAAAAAGAAAAAATGAAAATAGATACAAATAATTTATCAGTTATGAAAGGCTTTATGTCAAGTTATGGTTGGGTAAAAGGTAAGACAAGATTACCTATAGATTACAAATCAGTACCAGACCATATATGTAAGGATTTTGATGATGATTGTATTGACATTCCGCGAACATATTGGGAATGTTGGGAATATGATTCAGAGTGTGGCGTATGTCCTTTTCTTATACAAGAAGTTACAGAAAATATGGAGAAAAAGAAATGACAAGTTTAGAAGGATGGGGAGCATTTATGCTTCTTATGTTATTAGTATGGAGTACTGATATTGTAGATTGGGTGTGTGATAAAGTAGAGGATAGGTTTAAGAAATGATTGAAATTATGGGTATGTTATTGGTAATGGTTGTTATAGGTGTAGTAGGATTACTCTTTATTATTGAAATGGAAAATAAGTGAAAAAATATTTAACATATGATGATGTAAATATAGTTCCAAAGTATTCAGAACTAAATTCTCGTGATGATGTAAAACTCAATACACGATTTACCAAGAATAGAGAATTACAAATACCAATAGTAGCTTCACCAATGGACACCGTAACTGGAGAAGATATGGCTATAGAAATGATGGATTGGGGTGGTGTCGGTGTTTTACATAGATTTAATACTATTAAAGAACAAGCTCGTATGATGAAATCATTACATTATAAATGGGATAGTTTTTTTAATATAGGTGATGGTAAAGAAAGAAGTGCTGATAATGATTATGATGAGTGGTATGAGAAACTACATAATAAGAATAAAATATCCAAATCAGATTGGGAAGATTTAAAAGATTATGGAATGTTTACAGATGATATGGCAGAAACAGATGAGATGTGGAGAAAAAAACCACTATGTGCAGCAGTTGGTGTTAAAGGGGATTATTTAGAACGAGCAAAAGAATTAGTAATTAACGGATGTAATGTGATACTTATTGATGTAGCACATGGCCATCACAAACTTGTAGGAGATGCTATTGAAGAAATCAAAAGTAAAATATCAAATATCGAGGTCGTCGCGGGAAGTATTGCGACAAGAGATGGAGCAGAGTTTCTATGTGAAAAAGGTGCTGACTCCATACGAGTGGGAATCGGTAACGGCTCATTATGCGAAACAAGAATCAGAACGGGGGTTGGACTTCCTACGATTACTTCTCTTCTTGATGTGTGTTCCGTTGCTGATAGGTATAATGTTCCTGTCATTGCTGATGGTGGGATTCGTAATGTTGGTGATGTCTGCAAAGGACTTGGTAGTGGAGCCGATTCGGTCATGGTTGGCTCGTTACTTTCGGGGACGAAAGAAAGTCCAGGTTCAATAGAAAAACAAGGTGAATGGCCAAACGAAAAATTATTTAAAAAATACAGAGGTTCTGCTTCAAGAGATAAAAAAGGTAACGATAAGAATGTTGAGGGAAACCATAAGGTGATTCCTTATAAGGGCAAGGTAAGACGAATACTTAGTGATGTAGAACATGGAATAAGAAGTTCTTGTTCCTATGTAGGAGCATCTAACCTTGAAGAATATAGGTCTTTGGTAGAGTTTGTAGAGGTTACAAACGCAGGACAAGTTGAAGCAAAACCACACTTACTAAATTAGGAAATTAAAATGAGAGATAAATTAATAAAATCTACTGAGAGTTTTTTACAAGGACATATAGATAAACATATTGCTAATATAGAAAACTTGTTAAATAATAATGTAGCTTTAGCAGAACATCCTGATATTATTGAAACAATTGAAAAAGAATTAGATGTTGTGGCGGGGTACGAGGATAAGTTGAATGTGTTGAAAAAATATTTTGGTGGTAGTACATCAAGAGAATTATTAAACGAAAGAGTTCCAGGTGAATAATTTTTTTAATGATTAATCAATTTTTTTATACTTATCTTAAATTATGGAGATACTTATATGGACATAACAAAGATTATACAAATATTAAGTGAAGCATTAGATGACAAAGATTGGGATGTAATCAAAGAATTATTAGAAGATTTAATCTACGAAGAAGAAAATCCTATTCAACATTATGAAAAGGATAATGATGTAGATGATGAAAATTTATGGGGCTGACATGGTATTCGACTGGTGTTATTCGGTACTAAAGTGCAGCAGAGTTTGAGTAAACTCTTAAATAAAACTCAACGAAACTCAAATGGCGATAATTCGCTAGACGGGTTGGTAATTGACTGGCATTTAGCTGGTGCTGAAATGGGATTTGACAACTATGTTGATGAACCTGTTTCTGATTCCCAACCAACATACGCTTACGCGTAAGTTACTGAGTTGTCTAACACTCGGTCATAAAATAAGTTAGACGATCTTCTTCGGTAAGTGTGAAATAAAACGGACTTATCAGTTTGACCATTCTGTGTAAAATGGACATGGTGGGTTTGTCGGTGGACTACCAATTTGGAAACCGAACTAAGCTGTGAATGACTTTTTATAGGAAACAGACAGGACGGGAGTTCGATTCTCCCCAGCTCCACAACAAAATATGGTTATGAAAAAATATTATTACGAGAGAAGTAATCTCTTAGAATCTGAAATCAATATAAACTTTGAAGAACTTCTCTGGATGGATGAAGAACAAACTGAAGAATGGATTGAAAATCTTCGAAGTTTTATATTATCTGAATGGGATGATAAAGGTATTCCACCTACTATCGGACAAGATACCAAAGACATAAAAAAGAACTTTATGAAACTACGAGAGTATGATGTACATCATAAGTTTTTAGTTCGTGATGATAGTGATAACGAAAATGTGATTAAAAATTATAACAAGCATGCAAGTGGTGTTAATCAATTTTTTCCAACTATGTTAAAGACTCGTGTACAAAATGGTTCTATCTATGATTGGTTCACAGATGAATATAAAGATAAATTTCAAAAGGTTATTAAACGAATCCTTAAAAGAGATTCAATGTATAATTGGTCTAAGTGTGTTTTAGATGGTGAAGAAATACCAGAAAACTTTTTTATAGTTCAACACAAACATAACGCAGTAGAGAGTCAATACAAAACACTTTCAGTTGAGGAAGTAGAGAAGTTAGATGATAAACATAAAACTAATCTACCAAAGGAACTTGATGGTAAAACATACAAGTTCTTAGTTAGGGATTTTCAATTAGGACAAAAGTTATTTCCAGCAGGTATTCAAGCATTTAGATTAGGACTTGGACAACCAGCAGTTAATTTTCCACCACTTACAGCACGATACTTATACGAACATTATACAAATCATATAGAACAAGATGAACCATTAAATATTTATGATCCTTCAAGTGGATGGGGTGGTCGTATTCTTGGAGCTATGTCATCTTTAAAAAGAATACATTATATCGGAACAGACCCGAATACAGATAACTACATAGATGAGTTAGGTAAATCAAGATACGAATATGTAGCCGATTTCTTTAACAATGAGGTATTAGAAACCAATCCATTTTGGGAAGAAGATAAAAATACTTATCATTTATTTCAAGATGGAAGCGAATTTATTGGGAACAATCCAGAGTTTCAGACGTATAAGGGAACACTTGACTTAGTTTTTACAAGTCCGCCATACTTTGACAGAGAGCAATATAGTGAAGATGAGGAACAATCCTTTAAGTTATACCCTAAGTATGATAGCTGGAGAGATGATTTTTTAAGACCAACTTTAGTCAATGCTTTTAATAGTTTACGAGAAGATAGATATTTATTATGGAATATCGCTGACATAAAAGTTGGTAAAATCTATCATCCGTTAGAACAAGATAGTATAGATATTCTCTTATCATTAGGAGCCGAATATCAAGGCAAACTCAAAATGTTGATGACATCTATGGTTGGTGTTGACCAATCTAATGTCAAAAACTCGGTAAAAATAAATGGAACTTATTTAAAGTATGAACCAATATTCATTTTTTACAAAAAATGACTTGACTTTTACTGCAAAATGTCGTAAGATCAAGAGTAATCAGAGGATAATAATATGTTAGATAAAACAATAAGTACAACAACAGCAATCGCGGGAATGGTGTTTGTAACTTTTATGAATGGGTATGTATCAACAAGTATGATGACTAATCATTCAAATATGTATAAAGAATCAAGTGATTCATTAATAGTTATGAATCAAAAACTACATTCTGAACTTCAAGAGTTTTACAAGTTTGGTATTGAGGTTGATGTAACTATGTATCAACCTGTATATCCACAAACGGATAAAACACCAGATATAACTGCGGATGGAACGAGAATCCGTATCAGTAAAGCAAGTGAATATAAGTTTGTAGCACTTTCAAGGAATCTCTTAAAAAGATGGGGAGGCCCATTTGATTATGGAGATTTTATTTTAATTAAAGGAACTAAAACTAAGGATGGTGTATATCAAGTAAGAGATACTATGAATCCTAAGTGGGTTAATGTTGTGGATATTTTAGAATCCAAGCATGTAGAACCATATAAGTATGAAAATGTCCACATCTACAAGATGAATTGGACAGATAATTTATCATTATTAAATAACAAATCATAAATAAAGGAGAATAAATGTCTAAAAAGAATACTGAACTAAAAGTGGGAGATTGGGTAAAGGTTAGATTAGTAGGAATAGATCAAGGAAATCAACCAGCTTATCAGATAGAGAATATTGATGGAGATGAGTATGTAGTAGTACAGACAGAGGGAACTTACCAACACAGAATTAAAATTGAAAAAGAAAAATTGACAAAATTATAAAGAGGTTATAAATGAAACAACTTACAGAAACCCAGTTATTGGATAACTGGAATAAGTTGTTGCAACTAATAGAAGATACATTCGAGGGTGAACGAAAAGAGAAACTCTTGGAAATGTATAAGTTCTTTGAAGATAGAATGATAGTTGCACCAGCATCAGGAAAAGAAGAATACCATTATTGTTACGCAGGTGGTTATGTAAATCATGTTTTGCATGTTTGTGAAACTGCATTAGAAGTATCCAATACCTATGAAAAGGTTGGTGGGTATAAAGATTGGACAGATGAAGAACTTATCTTCTCTGCCATGCACCACGACTTGGGTAAGGTCGGTGATTTAGTTGGGGAGTATTACATTCCACAAGATAATGATTGGAGAAGAAAAACACTCGGTGAGGTTTTTACTCATAGTACAGAGATTCAGAATATGAGAGTTACAGATAGGGCTTTATTTTTATTACAACACTTTGGTGTTAAGGTTAATCTAAATGAAACTCTTGCAATTAAACTTTCCGATGGGTTGTATGATGAAGCAAATCCATATTATCTTAAAGTATTTGATGCTAAGCGTTCACTTAAAAATCACTTACCATACATCATACATTGGGCTGACCATATGGCAACTCAAGCCGAGTTTGATGAATGGAAACGAGAAGATGAGGATAACAAGGAAGAAATGGAAAGTAGATTGGAAAATATAAAGAACATTAGTATTGGTAAAAAAGAAACCAAACCGAAACAAAAACATAAGGATGAGGTTTTGGAAAGTAAACACCAAGACTTGTTTGATGAATTATTTGGAGATAAATCATGATAATAGAAATAGTATTAGGAATTGTTATTCTTGTTGAAGGATATGTAATTTGGAACCTGATGAGAAAGACAGAACTACTCGAAACTTGGGTAGAAGATTTCGGTGATAGAGTTACACGAGTCCAACAAGAATTAAATGATATAGATTCTACTGGTCATTTTGAATCAGATGATGAGATAGGTTCTATATTCACATCAATTAAAGAAGTAGTTAATGAATTAAATGACCTAACAGAAGGAGAGGAAATTAGTGAGCAAAGTTAAACAAGCAGTAAAGAAACCAGTAAAGAAAAAGAAGAAACCTAAAAATTATTATTTTGACCAAGTGGTTGAAAATGCAATAATTCGTTATAATAATACAGACGATGCGAGATTAAAGAATATTATTTATAATGACCATATAGCTTTCGCATTCGATAAACTTGCAGAAAATATAATTCATACATTTAAGTTTTATTATTTTGATGTTCCATCAGAACAAGTGAAACATGAAGTGGTATCTTTTCTTGTAATGAATATGCATAAGTTTAAAGAAGGTAAAGGAAAGGCATTCTCTTACTTTAGTATTGTTGCTAAGAATTATTTGATTCTACATAATAATAAGAATTATAAGAATTATAAGATTCACGACAAAATGGATGTTCTTGATTATTCTAATAATATAAAGGGAAAACAAGAACAAAGTGAAATTGCAAGTTTTAATAGAGAATATGTAGATGAAATGTTAATGTATTGGGAAGAAAATCTCCCCAACATTTTCAGACGACAAAAGGATATTCTCGTGGCAGATGCTGTATTAGAGATGTTTAGACGAAGAGAAAATATAGAAAACTTTAATAAGAAGGCTTTATACATATTAATTCGTGAGATGACTGGTTCTAAAACTCAACATATTACTCGTATTGTAAATGTTATGAAGAAATATAACATGAACTTATTGAGAGAGTTTCAAGAAACTGGTCAATTAGATACAGCAAATACAGGATCATTTCTGTAACAGAATGAAACAAGTGTAACATTATGTAATACCATAACGATACACTTTTAAAAAACTTCTAAAAAATAAAAACCTCATTTTTTTAATGGGGTTTTTTTGTGCCCCTACATCTTCAATTATATAGACACTTAAAATTATTTTTATTTTTTTTCTCAAAATGGGGTAGTTTGGTATAGTTTTTGTAGTATATAGGTAGGACGACATCATTTGGATGGAGTCAAACAAAATAAAAGTTAAGGAGAATGAAATGTTCATAAACCTAATGAAGAAAATAAAGAGTAACAAAGGTAATTCACTTGCTGAATTTGCCGTTACTACAGCTATGATGGCTACATTAGCCACCACAGCCGCACCCAAATTTGGTAGTGTCGGTGATGGTGCTAAACAGAAAAAAACAATGAATAACATTGATAAAATCTTAACCGTGGCTAACAATTATTATAACCAAGCAGTATCTGAAGAGGGTAAAGGAAGATTTCCTGGTCAATCTAAGTATGATGCAGAAGTAGGTG
>Ga0080013_1002253_pt1 | contig 23160 bp, 37 predicted proteins | sample ETNvirenome_6_85_FD_69236 | JGI IMG/M metagenome (GOLD analysis project Ga0080013, IMG submission 69236) | Marine viral communities from the Pacific Ocean - ETNP_6_85 (SPADES assembly) (version 2) | ecosystem: Environmental > Aquatic > Marine > Oceanic | place: Pacific Ocean | collected 2013-06-19
TATTGTTTCTATTGGTTTATCCTTCATCATCATAATTTTATGTCGTTCATCCTGTAAATATTTAATCCATTCGTCAATCGTTTTCAATATCTTATTCTTATCTATATCGACATCTTCATTATCTAATATTCTGTCGACCCACTGCTTGACCATACCGAGATAACCTGATAGCCATACAGCTATCTCTTGTCTCTGTTCTTGCCAATTAGTTTTCATTAATTATCTCCATTATATACATAAATATCAATTTAACTATCCAGTTTTGTAATTTTAATTTCATTGTACCTAAAGGGTCTCGTTCCATCTGTCATTAAGAAATCAACACGTTTCAACCATTTTGGATTCATTGTATCTCTTACTTGCCAGATACCATCATGCTTACCCTTATTTGTACCTTCAACTGTAATATACTCACCATAGTCAAAAGGACCACCCCAGCGTTTTAATAAATCTCTTGACAATGCCACATATCTGTAATTTGATGCTATTTTGGGATTAATTCTAGTCCCATCTGCTGTAATGTTTGGTGTTGCGTCACATTGCGCTCTTGTCGGACTGTACATGGTTCCTATAACATTTACTTCAGTTTTAAGTCGTCTTATTTCAAGTTTATCTATCTGAGATTCTAAAGTCATATTTTTAATCTCAAGATCTTTTAATTGAACTCTCATATCGCTAATTATATTTAACGAAAATAACAGAATAACAAAACCCGACATAAAACTACTTACTGCTATATAGATACGGTTCATTTATTACCTCCAATTTATAATTAGAATATAATACATTTTTATAATACAAGGCAACTACTTTTTTAAATTTATTAACGGCAATATACTATTTAATGCGGACCTTCCCATCTGTTCCCTGTTTCTATACTTTCACGTTTCATCCGTTCTAACATTTTATTAAACTCTTTCATTTGAGGAGTCTCTTTGAATTCTGTATCATCAGATGTAAAGGATGCGGTATTACGACGTTGTTGGATTCGCTGTTGTAAGAGAGTATATCTGGTGTTTTTCATTATGTAACCTTTTGTAGTTGTGTCACCCCCAAGGGTGATTTTTTTTTGCTCTATTGAAAAAGTTAATTAAACCCAGTACCTTTGCCTTGTCTATATCGTAGTGCAGTTTATAATCATCACCGTATTTCCAGTGTGCTTCTCTTTCACCTTTTCTAAAACCGTAAACGTCACCGCCTTTTTTCTTCACTACATTCTTACTATTCAATTTCTTATAATTCTTTATAAATCTATCCATATATGCACGATTGAGATCATAATAATCGTCGAACATTCCTGCTTCGGTTATTGATTCATATAAATTAACACCTTTACTTAATGATGTTTTTATTATCTTCTTCTTTCCATATCCGTCTTTATATGTAATCTTCCAAGAATTTCCACCTCCACTAATATCAACAATCTTAACTGGATATCCTTTTAAATCTGTATAGGTATTTCCTACTGATAGTTTCTCTATTGGTACTTTTTTCTTTGCTTCTTTAACTACGGATTCATTTGCGAGGCGGAGTGCGTCTTTTACCTTTTTATGTCGGGATAGTCCTTTTTTAATTTTTTCAATCTTTTCAGCAGCTCCTGTCATATCACCACTCATCTCTATGGCTATCAATATTGCTTTTTTGACTTTAGAATCTAATCTTCTTTCATTCAGAGATTCATTCATTACTTCCTCGACCATTTCTTTAAGTTTTGATTTAGTTAACTTCTCTATACCTTCTTGAATATCATCTATCTGTTTGAAATCAAATTCAACATCACGACCACTCTGAGTAGTGAGAAACACACCGTGTTTTGGGTCTCCTTCATACCACGTGTACCATTTATGCCCTACCCGTACCATAATAGGTTTTCTGCCTTTATCTGCAATTTTATTATATCTTTTAATATCCTTAGGTTTGAGTTTCATTAGTAATCTTTTCCCATTAATTTTTTAGAGTGTTTTTTCAATAATGCAATCGCATTTGGTCCTCTAATAGATCTCAATGTGTCTATTGCTTTTTTAAAGTCTTTAGAATTTGTGGCCATGATAACATCTTTATATAATGGATCATTCTGGAATATCTTTATTAATTTCTTTTGAACTGCTGGAGTTGGATTGCCTTCATTCATAGAATAATCATTAACTGTCCAAGTAATATTTACACCACTGTTATCAATCACGCCTTGAATAGCTTTTTCAATATCTGCAACGAATTTCTCTTCGTTAGATTCCGTTCCCGTAAAATCGACTTGCATATCAACTTTTACTGGAAATAGGGCTTGTTCCTTTAAAAGTTCTTCTCTAATGATTTCTTTGAGTTTTGATTTAGTTAATTTCATTTTAATTCTCTTACAGCATCTGCAATTACGCTCGGTACAATTTCAACTCTTGCACCTCTACCATCAATTTCAGTAGTTAACAACATCTCTCCAGTATCACCCCTTACAAGCTCTTTTGGTGTCTTCCCTTTGAATATCTCATTAAATGCTGACTTCAAGGCCCTCTGTAAGTCTCTTTTTGTGGTTATCGTTGTATGAGCTTCTGATAATAATTCTTCTCTTATCTGTTTATCTGTTTTAAATGGTGGCATATCTTTATCTGTATACACTCTACCTGGTTCAATTTTAGATTCCTCTATTAATTTTTTTAATTTCATACTTATTTTCTCTCCATCTTGCCTTTCCACCAATTGACTTGTCTGCGTTGTCGACCTGACGGTGTCAATCTATCTCGCGAATCTTTTATTCCAACGAGCGAATCTGCCCATTTTTCTGTGTAGAACCAAAAATATCTCTTATTAAGAACATCAGTAACGTTTGCAGCTAGAAGGGATGAAGGTAATCCGATTATGATCAGATATAACGGACCGAGCATCAGTGATTGAACTGAATGACCGAACTCATGATCGTATGAAGTCCAGCCAAATTGCATATTTGTAAAAACATATCTACCGAGCGATACACCGCCTGGAAATCCTTCTGATTTAGTCATAACGGCGTAATGCCCTGATTTATGATACCACTCATCAGTTATACAATTCTTATCTTTAAATTTTATATATTGGTAAACGAACCAGCCAATTAATGTTTGAGGTAACTGCCAGGTCCAGTGCAGTACAGTAAAAATATGTTTATTTAACATCAAAATTCTCCGTTGTATATAGTATAAATATGGAGAATTTTATCATTCCAGTTAAATAATTTAAAGGGTCTGTTCTAGAATAATGATAATGATAAAGATTAGTAATATGGTCACGTTTACTTTAACTCAGGTGCATTATGTTTCGATAATTTATCTCTATAAGCTAATCCGAGTAATGATAAGGAAATCAATAGAATCGATCCTGCTAAATATATCGCATCGATTCCCTGCAGGTTTTCAAACGATATATGTCGAGAAAGTGCAAACATGCTGATATAGAGTGGATAACGAATCGGTATCTTACCTGATGTGAAGAATATTCCTGCCATTGTCATGACCTCCATATAGATGAATAGAAGCAAAATGTTCTGTATCTCTACACTTCTATCTATAACCATATCTCTTAATTCGCACCCACATAAAATTAAAACCAAAGCGACTATGATTGAGTGTATGGTATTTTCTGCAAACGATATTATTCTGTTTCTCATCTCTTTCTGTACTCTCTGGAACTAACGTACCCCATAGCTGCCATGAAAAATAATAACACCCCTGCAAGTATGATAGTTCGATGTGTTTCGTTCGGTTGGGTTGCTAATCGATCTATATATACGGTATCGTATAAAGTTTCTTTTGAATGCACGCGTACAGTATCATATAGAGTATCTACTGAATTATCTAATTGGGTCCAGATAAGAGTATCATATAGCGTAAACGTATCTACTGAATTGTTATTCTTAGACAGACTATCTATTACGTTTTCAAGGCTATCTATTGTGTTGATTGTATTCAATATATGCTGACCTGAAATTTCATATTTCTTTTCTGGATTGATCCACCTCTTTGTGTGTTCATCGATGTCCACGCCACCGAATAACAAGAGTGGGATTAGAAACAAAAGTGGCGGGATACGATTCAACCAGATAATCAAACCTTTCGGCAGCCCCAAATCTGGTCTCCTCGTTTCCCTGGCTTCTCTTTTTATAATAAGTAGAGGTGCTGTAGGGCTAATATACTTCATGACTAACTCATTGCAATGCAACAGTAGTCCAGTGTTTGTAACCATTTAAGTCTTCACTATCGAGAGTCAATTCAAGTGACTCTAATTCGTCAGGCAATCCGGTTACGTCTACGTCAATATCCTCCAGTGCTTTAACCATCACTTCCATTGGATTGAAATCTTCGCAATTTAATATTGCTTTCATCAACACAGGATTGAATCCCGATACCATCGCGACGTCAGTATCGTCTGAACGAGCTGGCGATCCTTCGCACTGGGATGCTCTGAGATTCCAGAACACCACTTTCGGCATTTCATATCCTGCTGCTTTAAATAATTCTCTTATATTTTCAAAATGTACTGGCTCGGGTGTGTCCAATTCATGATCGTTCCAACTATATGTTTGTTGAGACTGATCGAACTGCATATCTGAGAGAACGAGTAGCATTGTTGGCATCGCAGATTGAGGCACATTAAATGAAACCGCGTTATCGAGTATTGCCCGATATGCCTTTTCAAAGTTTGTATTCATACCCCAATCTGCTTGCACTACCCGGGATATCCTCTCCTTCAATGTAGCCTCCTCGAGTCTGATCAATTCAGGTGAACCACTAAACGTTAAAAATGTATCTTTAAAAGAACCTTTATTGTGCTCAGACAAATATAATCCAAGCGATACAGCTATTAACATCGGTAGCCCAGTCATACTCCCAGACACATCTATCATCGGTAATATGTTCTCACCTTCCTTTATATGATCGGGTAAATTCTTCCACTGTTTTTCTGCTAAATCGAAATCAGCGTCTTCTAAAAAACTTTCTATCCAATCTGGATTGCATATCAGCTTTATGACATCATGTGGATAAGACGCAGAAACTGATGCTTTTGTGTCATCGAGTTTCCATTCTTGAAATCTATCACCATCACGCTTGTCATATGCCTTCCTGTACTTCCTCATAGCCTGACCTGGAACGGATTGATATTTTATATCACCCCACTGTGCGTCAGACATCTGCTGTTCAACAGTTTCACTATATCGCTTTAACCATTGGCGATATCCCTTATTCGTAGTATTAAGCAAATTTCTAAGAATTCTAGCTTGAAGCCCTTTTCGTGGGGCCCATTTACAAGCCAGTCTGTCTTTGTTATGTATCGCGTCTGCTATGATGTGTTGAACTTCTTCATTATCGAAATACTGATAGAGATCTTTCCAATAACCCAACTGAGCAAGCAGTTCTGCGTTGTCTGATAGAAATTTAGGAGAATCCTTTATAATCTCTTTCATAATTGTGTGAAAGACTGCACGCTCTCCTCCACCGATCCGTGCCGCTCGCACCCAGAATAATATTTTGGATGCTACTAATGGATTCTCCTTGAATGCTTTGTTGAAATTTTGTAATAAAACCTGTCGGGAACCATCTCGATATGTTGCGATATGGGAAAATAAATCGAGGCATTTATCACCTGCTGATTCATATTGGGGAGCGTTGTTTTCTGTAGTGATCATGTTGTTTCGGATCACATTTAACGCTTTATTATTTTTTAACAGTTGTGGCAAGAGAAGCTCCTAATTGTTTTCATAAATTATATACATATATATATATTAACCAAAATATCAAAACACCCACTTTTTTTAATTATTCTGAAAATAATCTCTGTTATCTAAAACCGTTGTCATTACTTATTTACCAGTTTTCTTTTGTTGTTTTCGATATCGATTATATACTTTATTCAGCCCTGCTTTTTGTTTTGGACTGAGCCAAAATTTCTTTTCAACCTGGTTTTTTATCGATTCAACAAACGGAAGAGCTGAGTATGATGACTGGTATTGTACAGATTTATCCTTATCGCACTCTGTAACTAAATCATACACTAAGTTGACTTTTTGTATTATTTCTTTAGCTTCAGATTTCTTTTTTATATATGCTACTTCATCAAACTCAGGTCTTTCCAGTCCTTTGATCGTAGCGTTATACATCTTTTCTGTAAATGGTCGATGACTGGTATTCAACACATTATACATATCTTTCATAAAACCATATAAGCGACCCTGTTCGTTTAAATGATCTAACCGTTCAAATAATTCTGTATGTTTATCTGCTGTGTTTTTCATTTCTTTATAGATTTCCAAGTATCCTGTGCATACAGGTCAGAATCAACATCTTGTTTTGTGACTTTTTTTGGTTTTTTAATCGCCACTGTTCCGATTTTCACTTCCTTACCGTTAGGTAGAACTAAAATCCTTTTACCCTGTTTTGTCCATCTGATTGTCATGTCCATCGATTTAAAGATTTTTCAATTTTTTAATTATATCTTGCAAATCACCGATAGCATCATCCAGATATGATTCAGCCTGACTCATCGTAGTACGGGCTGACTCGTTGGCATTATAGTCAGGAAGACTTTCTCTGGCTGAATATGCCTCAGAATAAGCCATTTCTGCACTATCTAATACTTGTTCTAATTTTTTTCCAAGTGACATTTTATTTAACTCCTTTTATTTTTGTAATGTGTCTACATTGCTTTCTATAGTAAAATCCTTTACAACCACACCACCAACCAAAACCGTTTTTATGCTTAACAGTATATGAACTACCATTAGAGCCATTAACTCTCCACTCCCCATATACATTGAATTTTTTAGTTCTGTACTTAGGTGTCCACTTAACATCATCCATAGTAACATCACCATCAACTGGAATCCAATTACTACCTGATATTACATAGCGACCACCAGTGGGAAAGTTCACTATTGTAGGTGGATATAAACTTTTAATCTCAATCATTTATTTTTTACCTTTAATCACTATATGAATATACGAAATAAAACAACACGAGGCAACAGATTTTTTATTTAAATATCTATTCAGTCATCCAGTAACGAATTTCATCTTTTGATTTACCACCCATGAGTCGTTCAATCTCTTCGTCATCATTATAAATTATAGTTGTCGGGACTGATCTTATATTCTTTTCAACTGCCTTATCCTGACCAGTATCTATATCGATCATTTCAATTTCATATCCATCTTCTTTTAATTCAGTCATCACGGGCTGAAACATTTTACAAGGCCCTCACCACTCTGCGTGGTAGAATTCAATTCTTTTCATATCTCTTTAACATCTCCGCTACTATTGGATGTCTCACGACATCATTTAAATTAAAATCACTAAAATCAACACCGGTTATTCCAGGAAATCGATTTAACGAATCTTTTAATCCGTTCAAACCTTTAATATCTGATTGGTCTATATCACCGCATATAATAAATTTAGATCTCATACCCAGTCGAGTTACGAATGTTTTGATCTGACCGACTGAAGCATTCTGAGCTTCGTCTAGAATGACAACGCTATCATTTATTGTCAATCCTCTCATATAGGCTAATGGAATTACATTAATATCTCCAGACTGTCTCAGTATTTCTAATCTCCGCTTACCGATAATCTGTTCCATATTATAATAGATCGACATCATATATGGTTCGGTTTTTTCATCTACATTTCCTGGAAGATATCCGAGCTTCTCGCCACCGACTTCAACTAGCGGTTTTGTAACTATAATGTTTTTGTATACTTTTTGTGAAAACATCTTTAATGCATAATGTGTTGCTAAAAATGTTTTACCGCATCCTGCTGGGCCGATAGAAAATGTCACGTCATTTTTGTCTATAGCCTCGTAAAACCTTTTTTGATTATCTCCTCTGTAACGTAAATCCCATTTTACACGCTTTAACTGGGCCATCGCCTGACGCTTGTTATTACATTCTTGAGGTTTTACTCCATTCTTAGTACCGTTGAAAGTTGCCTTACCATTAGCCATAATAGTTTCTCCATAGTTATTTACTTAAGGTTCTTATTAGATAAAACCTTTTTCCACTGACTACCGGAAAACCTTTCATCCAGGTACGGACTGTCTTCATATACACGAAATTCACTACCACTGACCTCAGATGGTGTTTTTTTATAATCATCGACAACATCGTTAGCTGTCTCTGAAATTTCTGCTACCAATTCTTGTATTTCCTGTTGTTGCTTATCTGTTAACATCTATATTTTCGCTATATCTATGTAATCTATATACCAAATCTTACCAACATTATCTCTAACTCTAACATCTTTATCCGGAAAGGGTCCTACTTCATCTATTTTAACAATAGAGTCCTTATAGAGGGTTCCATCAACTGTGGAAATGTCGCCTGTTAATTTTACCTTTTCACCTTCTGTGTAAGTTGAATATTCCATATTATCCCTTTCTTCGTTTTGTACCGCCTTGACCACGATACTTTTTTATATAACGTTTTTTTGATCCCTTTCGGCCAGTCTTTGTATTCCGGCCGGCACCTTGTCGTGTTTTCTTTTGATGCTCACCTCTATAACTATCGACATATCCTGCCATATTTTCTCCTATTTACAAAACGTTCTTGATTGATGAAAAAATCCGTTATTCGATAGATAACAATTCGGACATAATAGTCGCATATTATCTAAATCTTTATTATCTACCTCACCATCTATATAATCTAATTTCAAACATATCTTTTGATCTGTTATCCGGGGTTCATTCCATCCGCATATAGAGCATTCTTCATTGAAATACCCTTCTTCTATTAACCTACTTTTCATGCGAGCTTTTGTATAGTATTTAGTTTTAACCTTACCGGTTAGTAGATCGTCGAAATCAATTTTGTACGCACTGTACCCTTTCCGTACACCTATTCCGGCTTGATTTTTATACTGATCCCATAACCCGTATCGCTTAGCATATCCCTTATATGTATTAAACGCTATGCCAATCCATCGAGCAGCTGCTGCTTGCGACTTAGTATTTTCAATAGCTGACTCAACCATCCGTTTAGTCACTATTAATCGCCTACCCGGTATTTTTAACGGTCGATTAGCCGGTTTTTTATCCACTATTATATCTTTTGATAAACAGTAGTCCGGGGCCCTATACCATACATTCCTCGCCGGGTTCGGGTATCCTGTGCTTCCGACTCGTTGATTTTTCGAAATGCATGATTGCCGTTAGGCTCCGTGCTCTCGTTAAACCAAAACAAATCACCGTCTTCTACATCTTCGAACAGATATTCATCGAAGTCTGCAGAATCTACCCCAGAGAGGGTTGCATAATTGATATTATCTGCCGCTGGATTATTTTGTGACATCGCTATCCTCCTTGTCGCTTTCTATTTCTCGTTCAATTAAAGCCCAAATATTCGTATTCAGTACCTTCAATTCATTCCAAATATTACTCAACAGATTGATCAATTGATCATCCCGTTTCCGTTGATTTGATGTTCTTGCCATAACTATTCTCCTATATTAATTTTGAAGTTTTTCCAAACCGTTCAAATGCATTTTCGACTTTTGACCAGAAATTATTAGCACGTCTCTCACCTGCTCTTCTATCTGCTCCTCTATTACTATCAACATTTGATTTTACTTTACTTTTCTTTTTTCTTGCCATTTTCACTCTCCTGTAACAATATTTTTTCAGTTTTCTTTTTTTCGTTTGAATCATCTTTTAAGTGATTCGCTAAAAATTCTTTCACACCATCACCCAATCGTCTCAATTCATCCCAAGCCATTTGTTGAACAAACTCATCTTGATCTTTATCTAACACGACTGTCATAAGTTTCTGTATATAAGGTCCATACTTGTTCATCTTGCTTTCCCCCGTTTTAATCTATTATAACTTTTAATGAATCAGAATAATGCTCACCACAATGATCCTCAAATCCACAGTAAACTGTTATGGTGTCATTGATAAATTGTTCCCATGCTGATAATACAGTATAAGCTTCACCATACTGGTCAGTATACGACACGTTATTTACCATATTGGTCCATACATCTCTGATAAGAATCTCTCGATTTGACATCCAAGCAAGTTTTTGGTACTGGTTTGTCGAACCCGTCGACGCTTTCAACGTAGTAAATGTTTGCATATATTGTGGTAAGTATTCCATTCTATAAAAACCGTTAGAGTATTGTAGGTTTGGTGCTTCTATTTCTAAAAAATGTTCTGAACAATATTGTTTATCCTCACAACTTATCAATAATAAATATGCAACTAAAATCAGTAATCGATGTTTTTTCACTTTTTTCTTTTTGCCTTTTTTCTGTAATCTGATTGTTTATTAAATTTCTTACCCCATTTTATCGATTTCTTTTTAAACTTAGACTTAGTGTATTTCTTCCGTTCCGGTTCTTTTAAATTATCATACTGATCGTCGTATTTTTCATTCAGCCCGTCTAACTTTTTTATTTTTGACATACAATCAAATCCTCCTCGTATGTTTTTATTTTATTAACAGTAACTGTAAAGATATCCAATTCAAAACTACCATCTTCAAGTTCCTCATCATTAGCTAATATTTCAGACAGTTGTGTTAAATATTGAAAACTCTTATTTGTAAACTGTGAAGCATCAATTTCAATGACTATATCATTCATCATTTTAACATCAAAATTTTCCGGCATATACCAAACTCTAGATTGTAAATTATAAGATGTATTTTCCTGTTCAGCACTGATATAATCTATAATCGGTAAATGTGGTTCAATATAAATTTTTGAGCACCATGGTTCTAATTCATACAGTAGATCGTAATTGCAATTCCTTACAGCAAATCCAATATCATATTTCGGTGGTACGATTGGTTTCATCATTGAATCATGCTTAACCATGTGACCCCATTTGCGAATGAAATTTCGTGTACTTCTTTGATTTTGTCTTAACCATTCATCACTTTCTCTATTTTGTAAAAATACCTGTCCTCCTGGATTTCTCTGTGGTGTTGCGTCTTTGAATCTACTTCCCCTGCAAGTCATGTGATAAACAAATCCTTTCCATGTCTGAACTAATTTGTACCCATTCAATACAAATCTATTAAATATATCTGAATCTTCCTTTGACTGTGGTGCGTACAGCGGATCATGGCCACCTATTGCTTGAAAATCCGATTTGTATATCGCCCATGGTGCGAATATACCTTCCGTTATCTTGTCCCTATACATCATCTTAGCATTATTGAGATAATATAATAAATTATCTTCCTTAAATTCTTCTGGTTCGATACCAAAATCTTTTATAACCTTTTCCGGCCCTGGTGGGTGTAGTGGTGGTTCTATTCTCGTCATGCTGACTACAGTTCCTGGTTTGATGAGTTTATCTACCTCCGTGTCTAATTCAGGACATGCATACATATCTGCATGATAGATCATCACAATATCATTAGTTGCATAATCATTCACTAATGTATCGTATAGAATTGTATGGCCGAGACGTTCTGGACCGTCATTCCTATGTATCTTTACATATGGGTCCGTTTTAGCAATTTCTTGCATCCACTCCCAGGTCCCATCATCTGAGAAATCATCTGCCATACATATTTCATGCTCAGGATTCAGATTCTTTCTTATTGATTCATAAGACCATTTCAAATATTTTAAATTACTTCTACTTGGTTGGATGAAGCTAATTAATTTCATATCAAATTCCTAATTTCTTTTTATGCTCTATAAACCATGCCTTTATATCCGTATTAGGTCGCCATCCCAATACCTCCCATGCCTTAAAATTATCAGCTAATGTTGCTTCCGGCTCTATAACAGCTGGCCGATGAACTCTAGGATATGCCCCAGCACGATTGGGTAATCCTACCATCATAACTGCTAATTCATTAACAGAGCGATTATTACCATTCCCTATATTGAATGCATCTCCCTTAAACTCTTTCTCTACTGTAGCGGCTTTTATATTTGCATCGACGACATCTCCGACATAAGTAAAATCCCGTCTCTGTTTTCCACTTCCGTTTATTGTTAATGGTTTGTTATTCAATATTTGGTTTGTAAATATACCCATCACGAGACAGTACGCTCCTTCGGTTACCTGTCTCTCGCCATAAACACTAAAGTATCTCAAACACACAGTCTCCAAATCATATAAATCTGAAAATAGTTTACAGTACTGTTCACCTATAAGTTTTTGTAAAGCGTATGGGCTCATCGGGTTGAGTTGAGTTTTTTCTGAAGTGGGTAAATGTTTTACTTCACCATAAACTGATGAGGATGAACTATAAACAAATCTCTTTACTCCACTATCTACACAGAATTTTAATATATTCAGAGTTCCACTAACATTGACGTTATTAAATTCAATCGGATCTTCTATCGATGGTTGAACTCTGGCTTTAGCTGCTGTGTGAAATACAATATCATATTTATGGGTTTTCCATTCAGGTTCACAGACTGGACACTTATCCATGATATCCTTATGTGTAATATCATACTTATGAAACTCCGCTTTTGGATTTATATTTTCTATTTTACCAGTAGACAAGTTGTCGACAATATGAACCTCATGTCCATCATCAATCAATCTATCTACAAGATTACTTCCAATGAATCCTGCTCCACCCGTTACCATGCATTTTAGTTTATCCTTCATATATCTTCTCCAGCATTTTTGTTATATATGGTACGAAATTTGTTTCATTATATAATGATTCTTCATAATTCTTTCTACAAAGTTTGCTCATATGTTTATAATATTCGTTATCAGATTTTAAACGTTTTACTAGTGCCTTTGCAGTCTCAATATCACCATCATATACTGATAATATTGGGTGCAATTCTTCCTGAGTATCCAAACCATTATATCCGATACACGGTATTCCGTGAAACGCACAATTTAATGTAAATGTTCCCGCTGCGTGTGTTGGCATCATATGAACCCCAACATGATATTGACCCAATGTATTGATCCAATCGATCCAGCTCATATATGGAAGATGTGTTATATCCATTTCGTCTTCTCTATCTATTTTTCTTCCCATTGATGGTGCTGATATTGGCATATCGAACTCCTGTGCTACAATGTAAGAATCAAATCCTCCGTACCATCTAACCATATTTCCACCTATCATCACATTATCACCCTGTTCACTTCTGGGTACAATTCCCAATCGTTCAGCAATCATTAAAGTCGGCATTTTATAAACCGGTTTATTCACCAAACCGGCATAATATCTGATATCTTTATTATTATGTGCGAATAATGCATCGAATCCGGCAAGTGTATTGAACCACCAGATCTGTTCCTCCATCTTATAATCCTGAAAATACCAGTGCGGACCCTCTTGCATCGTCACGGTCTTTTTACTAAGTTTTTTCAAATCCCCTATCATATCGAATTGCAATAATTTATCTACATTTGTTTTCGGTAATGTCACGATTGCAAAGTCGAAATATTTTTCACCAAAATGTTTTAATACGTCTGGAATATGGAAGATAGAGTAATGTTCTGCACCTAAAACATACATCGTAGAAACATCATTTCTCATATTAGGATTATCTAAAGAAACCTTTCCAGACCACCCACCTTCAGTAAACCATGCTATCTTATAATCCTTTATTTCCATTCAATCAATTCCTTAATTTCTACTGCTGTCATTTTTTTTGCACTTTTGGAATTATACGGAGCATCTAATTTATTATAGTCTGGATTTTTTTCCATCCTGATATGAATATCATCTTCATAGATGTAAGTCCTATCTATTTCACGATGGGATATTAAATCTTCATCAGTTTTTTCACCCGGTCGTTTACCTACTATCTCGATATCGTCAGAAATTGCTTTAGCTAAATCCAACATATTAACACATTTCATTTTATACGATTTAATAAACCCACCACCGTTATTAGATGCCCATTGAATTGCTCGATGAATTAAATTAGCAGCATCATCTTGTGTAAATATCAATCTATTCATATCCGGATCTGTAAGTTTAAGTGGCTTTCCTTCTTTTTTTAATTTCAACCAAAACGGAAGTACTGAACCGTTACTGTGAGCTACATTTGCAAATCTAGTTAATGCAAATCTATTATTGTCATTATTAGAGTTCATAAAAACTCTTTCCATTAAATATTTTGAAGCACCATAAACGCTCTCAGCTAAACAGGCCTTATCCGTACTGATTCCAATCGTTACCGGTATGTCGTTTATAATACTCGCTTCTACAACATTTAAGCTTCCCATCACATTTATATTACATCCAGAAATCGGATTAGTCTCCATGAGATCAATATGTTTCATTGCTGCAGAATGTATGACAACATCAGGTTTTACATCTTTAAACACTCTTAATAGAAAGCCCTTATCTTCTACGTTACCCAAATATGTCGTAACATCAGGATATTGACGTTTTAAACTCGCTATATTTTTTTCATTCCTACTGACATTAATGAATTCATGCATCTCATGGTAATTTTTAATATACGCTTTACCGACTGTACCGGATCCACCTGTTATTAATATTTTCATTATACTTCTATTAGTTTATTCAGTTTTTCAAAAAATTCTTTATGCATTCCGTGCATAAAATTCTGCACCTCGATACTCTTTTCCTTATATGGCGTTGCATTATTTTTTATATCTACAATCAACTTATACGCCTCATCTTTCGTCGATACAAAATTTAAATATGGTTCAATTCCATACCAATCAATGCTATCATAATTCTGAGTAATTATAGGAAGTGCACTGTAACCCATTTCAGTATATCTGTTATTAATCTGTCCATAATTTCTCTGTGTTTCACCTATCAGAGCAAACCCACATTTTGCAGAACTGTATAATTTACCGATATCATTCGGTGGTAGTAATCCCGCATAGTGTTTGAATTCAGGCCACCCGTTACCGTATATTTTAAAATCAATAGACGGATCTTCAAACCCACTAAAGAATATATCTCTGTCTGATTTGTATGATTCTGACGTCATTCTATGAAATCCCATCCCAAGAAATACACAATCATGACTATATCGATTCTGCTGTTCTAGATCACTACCAGTTAATGGTGAGAAATAATATTTAAAAAATTCACACGGGATATCCTTTTTCCGGAACTGCTCGTGCATTATATTAGAATTTGTAATAATCTTAGTATACCATTTACCATAATAATCAAAAATATCTTCATACGTTGATAGCACACCATTCGATGCTTGCAATAAAATCTTTTCACAATCCATCTGTTCTATTATTTTAAATGTTTCGAGATCGACCATTTCGTAATAAATTACATCAGGATCCAGTTCCTTTATTTGCTGAACGTATTCTTGATCTGGTGTTGCACCATTCAGTTGTTGGAGAAGATATGTATCATATCCTTTCTGAGAAAAATAATCAGAAATATACTCGTTCAATTTATAATTGCCCATAGGATATGGTTGATGTAGGACGAGTATTTTCAATCTTGCCACCAAGTTGATGTCGGTATATCTGGTGTTGCATCTTTTACATATGCAGTCAACATTAACTGACCATATGGTTTCGGATATTCAATTACATAATCAGAATTTATTTTTTTAATTAATCCTTCTACACGCTCTTGAGTTATTTCAGTATAATCACAAATCACCTTCCCGTCTTTACTTTGCTTTTGACCAAACAGGTGAACATCATCGATGGCTATGAAGTGATCTTTAATGGGATGCTCATTTATTACCCCCAATTCATTGATAAGTGGGCAATCTATCTCACCCCTTGCAAACAATTCTTTCCCGCCTGCATGTGCATCTAACCAGAACGCACATCGTTGATCAACTTCATTCAACACATCCATTAATCTAATTGATGAATCCCCATGCAATAAGTTTAACTTACCATCAAAATAACTTTCTCTATCATAGAATTCTGTATCTTCTTCACCGCTCCATTGTTCTTTAAAGTCGTGATTTATACCAAACTTTTCATATAGCTTATACCTGGTTGAAGATATTTTACAACACTTTTCAGATAAATCAATAGTATAAATCTTATCCCATCGATCAAAACTTTTATCAACTAATGCCATCAATGCTGTTCCACCTAAATATGTACCGGTTTCTACAAATATATTAGGTTTCACTACTGGTAATGTTTCGATGAATTCTGTTTTAATCTGGCCCATACTAAATCACTCCTACAGCTAAATCGTTGCGAACCATAACCCGAACTAACTTTTCAAATGAAGTTCGCCGCTTCCATCCCAACATCACTTTAGCTTGATGTGGATTCCCTCTCAAAACATCTATCTCAGCTGGTCTCATGAATCTCGAATCCTGTCTAACGTAAGGTTCCCAGCCTGAAATTCCGATTTCGTCAAATGCAATATCTAAAAATTCTCGTATAGAATGAGTTTCGCCAGTCGCTATGACGAAATCTTCTGGCTCATCATTCTGCATCATCAACCACATCGCTTCAACATAGTCTGGGGCGTATCCCCAATCTCTCTTGGACTCTAAGTTGCCTAGCGCAATCTTATCCTGTGTACCTAGCATTATTCCCGCCACTCCATTCGATATCTTACGAGTAACAAATTCTATTCCTCTTCGCTCCGATTCATGATTGAACAAAATACCACTTACGTTAAACATGTCGTAAGATTCTCTATAGTTTTTAGTTATCCAATGACCATACAGTTTAGCTACTCCATACGGACTCCTGGGATAAAATGGAGTGTTTTCATCGGCTGGATTTTCAACCATTCGGCCGAACATCTCAGATGACGATGCTTGATAAAATTTTACGGATTTATTATACGCTCTGATCGCTTCCAGCATTCTCAATACCCCCAATCCCGTAACATCAGAAGTCTGTTCCGGTGTATTCCAGCTCTCTGCGACGAAGGACTGTGAACCTAGATTATATACTTCATCTGGCTGGGATTCTTGTATACATCTCAGTAAAGAATTTTGATCAGAAAGATCACCATTAATAAAATGTATTTTCCCTTCCAAGTGCGCCGTATTGATTCTGTTTTTTGCAGATGAACGTCGTTCCATTCCGAATACTGTATAATCTTTTTCTAATAAAAAATCCGCTAGATGGCTTCCGTCCATTCCGTTTATCCCTGTTATGAGTGCCGTTTTCATTTCTTCTCCATAATTTGGTTAAAATCTTCATATGTGTTAAATCTGTTTTGGGATGGCCCGAAGTTAGATAAATTGATATTCGCTAACTGCTTTAATGTTTCGTACCAACCACCTCGCTGATTCGGCCCTTTTTCTTGAGTGCATATTTCATCACTATCCATCTGTAAACAATAATTTCGTTTTTTAGGATGATTTCTATTATGAACCTTCAATATATTCTTTACAACAAATTGGACATATGATTCACCCATAATCTGCCTACAGCTATGCATCATACTCGTATCATCAACTGCATGTCCGAGAATACACCTCGGCACGTTCACACCATTTTTTAATAAATCTGAACTTAAAACTAAAATGGAACCATCGAATTGTGGTTGTTGTAATACACGGATATCCAGTTCTTCTGTTCTGTTATTTATTTCATTCATTTCATCATTAGACATTGTATATCTGATACTACATTGCTCGGTTTTAGATTTCGGATCATCCAATTCATAAAATGGTGAATCTGTGAACTCAGTGTGTTCTAATGTTTTCCATGAATCATCCCACATTTTCCGTAACGCAAACGTGACTACGTATTTGTTTACACTGTTCTGGGTTGCGTAATTTTTAATATTTTCCAATACTTCAAAAGCCTGCTCGGGTAGTAATGCGTCCGACTCACCCCATATCACATAATCACTATCTACGCAACCATTATAATTTAAATCTCTTCTATAATCCACCATTGTGAGCGGCTCAAGCTTATTATATATTGTATACTTCACAACACATCCAGTAGCTTCAACTGATTTGACCTGTTGCATGAATTTTCCTATTAGGTCTTCCTTAGCGATATTGCTTTTATCAACTTTTTCAAAATATTCTGAAATATTGAAAAATAAATCAACAGTAATATTCTGTTTATTTTTTACACGTTTGACGGCATTCACGATACTATCAATATGATCCGGTACCATTTCGATTTCATAGAACATAATATGTGTTCCGATAATGTATTTGTTATTTAATGTAATCATTACTTATTCCTTAAATATAATTGTGCTAATCCTATGCCGCATTCACCGGCTAATGAATATAATAGATGTAGATTGCCATTTTCTTCATATATGTATGGGTCTCGTACTTCATTAACAGGGCCGCCGTATCTCAGCGTTGAAGAACCCGGCATTGATTCCATAACGGGTAGATGTGCTCCCTCATACCCAGCTCGCGGCTGAAGTACTCGTTGTGTCGATAACGACTTCCAATTATCCAAATTGATTGTTGTCATTAAAATTGATTCTGGACTGTCTCCGATACGGCTATAAAATAAAAATAATATATTCTTATCAACATATACCGCAGCGTGTCTGATATTAGGTATCAAATTATATATTGGTTTAAATTCACTGTCCCAACCATCAGATTCATATATAACACCATCTTGATTACCGTTTTTAGCTATTGAATAAAATTTATCTTTATATTTAAAAACTCTAAAATAAAACTGTCCCTTAGGTACTGTATCGTGCTGTGTAAAATTAATTCCATCTCCCGACCAGCTTAAAAATGTTTTCTGTCCAATATCCGTATCGCCGTGATAATACATAAGTATTCTGTTTGCATCTGTGTCGATATGAACATCCGGACTGGCTATATGATTTCCACAAACCGTATCGTCTAAATGCAACGTTCCGGGTTCGTATACAGTATACGGTCCTTCAACATTATCGGCGTACGCCATTCTGATGTGTTTACCCTGGTGGTGCGCGAAATACAAGTAATACTTGCCAAGTGGTTGTTCTACCCATTCGGGCACTTTTATTAAAGAAGGACCATTGATATTATCATTTATCTGTTCGGGCAGCATCTCGGGTGTTATTATAGGTTTGATTCTGCGTGCAGTTATTTTTTCATCATAAGTATATTCAAACATATTTATATCGGCGGAAAAATATCGTTCTATAAGTGCCTGTGTGTTATCATTATAATATTCAGTATAGTGATTAAAATGTTTAGGTTTATATTCACCTTTGCTTCGCGACAACCCCAACATGGGTAAGTTCAATTTACTACAGATAGTTTTAAAATCATCTTTTAACGTTTCTAACTTTCCTATAAAATTTACATCTACGTTTCCATCTACCGTGATATAATTTTGTTGCAAATCATTGACATAATAATGAGCGGGACCCCAATGAGCCTCATCACTGCAATACTTAGTTAGAAAATTATTAAAATCCTCAACACTGCAATCAGCTCCGCGTTTATTCCAATGGTATCTCGATACTGCCAAACTCCAGGGATTCCTCACAAATGCAAACTTAAAAAATTTACCCCATGACTCTGCCCCTATGAAATCTTTAACAACACTTATAGGTGGATGTGGATGATTCATAACAAATTTATCGACATTTCTCGCTGTCTCTGGACTTTCTGCATCTGGTGTTATGATATCATCAGGTCCACAAATAGTAGACAGTGCTTTCTGTATACTCGAACCAGCAGTCTTTCGAGTTTTCATAAATATAAAATTATGTCTATACGATATTATCATATAAAAACCTATATGTGTGTTCTAACCAAGCGCCTGGTGATGGCTTGACGCCTGCGTTGAAATGGTATATCCATCCATACTTTGTATGCAACATATCCTCCCCTAATACTTCTAATCTCATCATATCCTGCATATTAAATTCATATGGTAATAATTTACGGTTGTCATCTGCCAACTCTCTATTTAGAAAGAAATTTATTACAGGTTGATCTGTCCCGACACCAAAATTATCCTGCATCCATATTATTTTTTCCTGGTTGGTAAAATAAAACTCTAAAATAGATTTAAATAATGATTTATGAGTTTTATTCATTAACATAACACCTGAGTTAATATATTTCCAATATGGAAACATAAAATTATCAAATAAGTGCACTGAATAATTTTCTATACTTCGACAAATCCAATCCATACTTCCGATAGCTGAAACACCGCAGAATTTATTATCCGACATGTTAAATAGATTAGGGCAATCGGGGTGCACTATTGTATCTGAGTCAACATAGAGTATTTGATCATATTCTGTATCTTGATTATCTAGCAAATCAAATACTAATAATTTATGCCACTGTGGTTTTACTTCTGATAGGTCATAAACTGGTGAGTCTAATACAAATACATCACAATCATTCTTATCAGCCCAGTTTTTCCAACTTTTGATCGACCATTCGTATCCCTGTGTTTTGCTCCTATCATCCTGGACAATATTAACCATATAAATTATATTTCTCATTTATACTCATCCTGTATGACACCCCACGTCTGTTTCATTAAGTTATATCTATCACCTCGCTGTGCGAATCCGCTATAGAACCAGATATAACCATATTTGATAAAAAAAGGTCGAAGGTCACTGGGTTTATCTGAACTAGTTAACTGCCAATTATGACTGAACCAGTCGAATCTATGGAGATGATTTAAAAAATATGATGGAGGTAAAGCTTGCACAATATTGACATTATGAATTTGCAATAAGTAATTATAAACGGGCTGGTCCGTACCTCTACAAACTTTATCATTTTGCAATACCATAATTTCATCATAGTTATCGTAATAAAATGTCTTTAACTTATTTAAAAACGGTTTATGCGATTTATCAAATATCTGCCACCCGCAAGACATATACTTAGTCAAATCAAAAGTAAAATCAGGATAATGTTGTTTAAAAAAATCCGCATAGCCTGATACACCCTGATACACCCATCGAATGTTCTCCAGTGACCTAAAAACGTTTACCTTACCGTTAGGTATTCGATCAAAAAAATTAGGCGTATCGTGTCGTATGATTGTAGATGCATCGATTACAGCAATCTTATTATAGTCTATATTGTTTTCTTCTAATTGATCGAATACATCAAACCATCTCTGCCATGTCGGCTTATGCATAACGTGTTCAGGATTCCCTGGCGTGTCGTATATGAATAATCTTACACCCCACTTTTTACACCAATATTTCCATGATGGTATAGAATATTTAAAGTACTTAAAGTCGCCGTGTTTTTCTTTTAAATACTTATGATCACTTGCCACTGCTATTAAAAAAACTACATTTTCACTCATCGAACGGTCTCCATATATTCTGTTGTCTTTTCGATCCACAACTTTCTCAAATCCGGTCCACGAGAAGTTCCTCTACCATAATGATATACAAAACGTTTACCCATCTAAATACTTTCCAGCCTTTTCTATCCATTCGTTCAAAGCAGCAGTAGCTCTATACGCACCTCTGGTTTGATGAAAGAAGATGGGTTTATCATCAATCCATGCCTGTTCCCCATACGGGATATCTAATAAATGCCCCTCATTTGACATATGCTGTGCTTTGACATCATGGAAGGTTATATGGTAGCGGTGTCGCATCTGCTTATTCCAATATGAATTCTTGAGAATAAAGAAATCATAACCATTTTGTTGAGCAAAATAAGTTATGTTACCCCAAAGATCTCTATAATCATTATTTGGATATAAATTATAGTGTTCCATGTCAAATCGTTTCATAAACCAAAACATTGGTCGTGCTATGCCAAATTCTGAAACATTGTTTGTAACTTCTCTAAAAAGATTTCCGGGATCCCATCTATTTGAAATAAATAAATATTTATCTATCAGTGGTAATATATCCTCGACCCATTCGTTAAGAAATATAGTATCGTTGTCGAGTGCGCAAATATACTGTCGCTGTCCTTCTTTTAACCCTATGTTAAATCCCCATTCACCATACTTACTACCAGCCGCGACTCTACAGCCATCAATCTTACCTACCCATTCTTGCGAATGTTGTCTAAACTCTCCGCTCGGACCAATAACTGTTGTTTCGGATTGATCGACACCTTTCAAAATCGTTACTGTACTATCATCTTGGAATATATTCTCGAGTTCCCTTTGCTCTTTTATTTCATCAATATAATTGTTCACTATGTAAATACTATACTGAATATTTTTTACATATTTATGTATGCTCTGTATTAACATTTTCACATAATCTGCTTTACAGTGGCTGATTACGATAAAATCTATTCCAGCTTCATACATGAGTGACTCCGAGAATAGTATAAATTTTTACTTTACCATTTTTCCGATTAGAACAGAGTATATTTTTAGAAATAATCAAAGTTCCTCCCTTTTAAATTCGTAACCAAAATAATTTAAATCCTTTTCAAAAATAGTTGTTACCATTTCAAGTGTTTCATCATCATAATAAAACGAATAGTGTTTATGTTGTGATTTTCTTATGTGTGGTAAAGTGCTGGGTATATCGAGTCTTTTAGTTATATAAATCCAGTCTTCTTTTAAATTTTCAAATCTGCCAACATAATCTACAAGAAGTGGCCCTTTGCACGACTGATTTTTAGTTATGAAACTAAGTTGGTTTGTTAAAACCTCAGGAAGATACATAATTTCATAGTTCTTTACTGCCATTATATATTGTTTAAAAAACTCCGGGGTTTTATCCCTGCAGTAACTTGATCCTCCAACTAATCTTTCGCGCCCGGCATTGCAAATTCGTTCTACCCACCATGAAACTATCATATCAAATGGATTTCTAACAAACGTAAATTTAAAATAATTTTTATACTTTGGATTATCATATATTACATTATTCATAATATTTAATAATGTAGAGATAGGCGGCTGTGTCTCTGCATCTAAATTAAAGTATGGTTGCAATGCTTCATTTCTACTCGAACCCGCAGTTTTGACTAAATGAACATGTATAAATTTTTTCTTATCTGATATCATTGGGTTAATTTTCCTGTTTTATTAAAATAATTTGTAACTTTATCAATCCAAATATCGACATATGTATTGTCCCTAGTCGAACCTCTCCCGTAATGGTATAAAAAGGGGATTTTATTAATAAATGCCTGCTCCCCACATGGCACATCTAATATATGTTCGGACTTTAATTGGGAATTATTATAAGAATTATCTAAAATTTTAAAATTTAAATTATTTTGTATGCAAAAATAGGTTAAATAACCTGAACAATCCTTATAATGTATATTTGGTTGTAAGTTATACTGTTCCATTTCATTTCTTTTAT
>Ga0080013_1002254_pt1 | contig 23150 bp, 18 predicted proteins | sample ETNvirenome_6_85_FD_69236 | JGI IMG/M metagenome (GOLD analysis project Ga0080013, IMG submission 69236) | Marine viral communities from the Pacific Ocean - ETNP_6_85 (SPADES assembly) (version 2) | ecosystem: Environmental > Aquatic > Marine > Oceanic | place: Pacific Ocean | collected 2013-06-19
AACCAATAGTCCTTGAACGGATCTCCATCGGCTGTGGGAACAATACGGACTACTGATTCGCCATCTGGCGGACGCCAAAAACGGTTATTCGCGCCCCCTTTAGTTTTGAGGGTGGTCATGCGCTCGCGCATTTTATCTAAATTGATTGACATATTTCTTGTCTCCTTTTTTTGTTAAAGTCAGTACAATAACTCTCTTGTACCGCTATTTTTATATAATACTATAAATTTAAATCTTTGTCAAGCCTAAACTTGTTATTTTGAACTACTGAGCTATTCAACAGACTGAACGCATAGACGTCCTCATAGTTTGTTGAAAAGACCGCGTAGCTCATCATCATTTTATCATATTGCTTTTGTTCTTTTAATTGCTCTCCGATCTTTTTTAAGAGTGTCCCATCGGTTTGGAGCATTTTTTCAGGCACCCCATAATAATATCTCTTTTCGCGCGGAGTGTCAAGATCAAAAAACGATTTTTCTTCGCCGGTTTCATAATTCAATAGGCTGAAGGTAGACATGCGCGCGGTTTGGGTAAAGGGTGCGAAGGTGGTAGCTTCTGCGTCGGAGTGATTGAACACGTTCATCATGTGAATCGTGTACACAATTAATTCATTCAGTTTGTTAAAGTGCTCTCGGAGGGGAACATCCCCAATGATTTTAGATACTTCTATGTTATCTACCAAATAGATTCTCTCAAAGACGGCGCTCCTGGCATATTCTTGAAGCACATGAAACATCACATTATCATTCAATATTTTTAGCTCGGGAAGCATGGACCGGTCCGGGCGGATGTACAGGATACTTATTTGGCATTTATGTTTTATTTGCTCTAGAATTCTCAGCACGGAAGCTGAGATGGACCCGCAACTTGTTACAAACAACACATCGCCCTTCACACCTTTAAAGAATTGTTTCAGGTTCGGGCAGTTCTCTTCGTACTTTTCGGGATGGTCTTGTTTTGGAAAATTATAACACCGGGGTTCTTTTTTAAGTCCTGTGTCTATTTTGTAGGTGGTGTACTGAGGGTACTGGGCAAACTGATCTGCTATCCGGCACCCTGCTTTTCCTAGTCCAATGATCGTTTGCACTATCTTACATTCATCCTTTTCATCTCGCCAAAGCTTTTCCCACCAAAGACATTCACCTTAAAGGTGCCAAGCTCTGTGTTAGCAAACTCTTCTTTTATCTCGTGTAACAGCACCTGATCCTCTTCTGCGAGGTCGATTACCAAAGAGTCATGCAAGCAAAACGCGATTTGAGATTCCTTATCTTTAAGTAGTTCCCAAACTTTAATCATTTGACGCAAAAAGAGATCAGCCGCCGTTGACTGAATAATATAGTTTAAGGCGTGGTGCTTGTCTGCTTCAATCTCTCGGTTGAAGTGCGTCGTGACCCTGGTGCCGTCCCAGTGGCTTCTTAGAATCTCCTCCCGATTGTACGCACCACTGGATAACGGGTCGGTGGAGGCGGGGTTATATAGCCATGCAAATATTCTTTTTTTCGCGGCCTCCCGTGTGCCCACTCCTTTGTAAACATTCTTTAAGTTCCACTCGTGTATGTCTTCCTGTGGTTGGGTCTTCCCTAGCAGGCCAAGCATCACGCGGAGTTCTGCAGCGTTGTAGTCTAGTTCTAAAAACCATTTGTTGTTGGGCTTTAGGATGGTTCGGTATTCTTTGTCCATCGTTAAGATGGGAAAAGTCTTGGATGTGAGTCGGCCCGTCTTGGTGCCTTGCATGTCGTATTTAATATAGGGCGCCATTGTATTCATTTTCTTAAGGAACCTCCGCACTTTAAACTCATGACGTCGGGCGCCTAGAGGTGTCAAGTCGACATTTAGCTTGGTGTTTTTTATCTCCGTCAACACTTTGGCCAGGGCTACGTTGAAGTCGTAATTTTGTGGCTTTTTAAAACTAGAAAAAATGTAGGCGCAAATTTTGTCCTTGGCGCGCCCATAATCAAGTAAAAAGTGAGGGGGTACGAGATCAAAAAAGCAATGTTCATTAAGATTTAATTTCGCTTCGGTGACGGCCTGGTAGAAGGCAGCTAGTGTTTTGTTTACCCTTTCCCATTCTGTTCTCAGGTGATCGGGGCACACTTCGTGTAGACTCTTGCCACCACAATAATGTCTAGCGTATTCCACGGGTTTGTCCCTTAAGAATTCAGAGTAATCCCATGTCTTTGCAAGCGGGGTGGGGAATTTCTCTTTATAAAACTTGCCCTCTGCAAAGACAGCGACACATTTTTTCTTATCATCGAAGGTCTGGAAGATCATTTAACTCAATATTCAGTATTAGTATACTTTTTTATTTCGGACTTTTTTAGTATATCAGAACCTAAATAAGAATACAAGCCTGAACTGATAGAATCTCCAAAATATTTTATTTTATAAGGTGGAACATGATCACTGATCGGTTTTTTATAGATCTTTGTTTTGTTTACAAGGGCGCCGAGGTGAGCCACCGCAGCTTGAATGCTGTACGCATCGCGGTAATTAAATATTTTCTCTATGGCCGATGTGAAGTCTCGGGGCTTATAAGAAATTTGTGATTCTATTAGGCGCAACCTCAAATAAAAGGGCAAAAAATAATCATCGGTATACTTTTCTACAAAAGTGATGGGGGCGCTCTCTCCCTTGGCAACAAATCCATCTTCTTGGGCTTTGACGAAAGCCTCCTTATCAAAATAGGCTGGGATGGGCTCACGGAAGCCATCGCTCATCTTAGTGGAGTATCTATTATCCGCAACGCTACGCCATATAGCATTTGTGCAGTTTTTAGTGGTGTAAACAGTGCCGTAAGTCTTGGAGCCCGGGTCCATCAACAAGGTGGTGTAAAGATTCCACAGGCGTGCTTTGATGCTTTCATACGAAAAATATTCACTTTCATAATAATAGCTAGAAAAAACACTATTGTCTGCGATGTCAACACCATAGCGTGCCATATAGCCCTGACCTACGTCGCGGTGGGCGCCCACTGCCTTGCCGTCTATCTCAGAAGTGTGGGGCTCGACATGTCCTTCTTTAAATGCACCGCCCGTCATGGCCGGGGAATCTAAGTTGGCTGCTATTCTCCAGGGGGCATTTTTATCCACATAAAACCCATAACCAGCTGCTATTTTTAAATATCGATTAAATGAGGGTCGCGACAGAAAACGCTCGTATTTAACTGCGTCGTCGTCACACGGTAGCGTTTCCAGTTCAATAAACAAGCCGCTGATTGAATTGGGGCAAAAAGGGGAAAGAATAAAACCAGTTTTGGTAATAGGAAATTCAGTTGCCACCTCCCGAGCATAATGTAAAAATTCCTGGGTAAAATCATCAAATGTTCTGACTCTTCGATTAATCTTGGGAATGTTCATGTACGCGTTTGCAAACACTTCAAATACGTTTTCAATGAAGTGGTCATTATATGCTTGGTGTATGTTCTTAGTCGCCGACTTGGGGATGAAAGAAGAAAACAAATCATTAAACACCCTACTCTCTGATATGAGTGCTTTGTCCATAAACTCTTTAAAATCTTTAAAAGCTGCTGCCACGAAATCAAGCGCCAAGTTTAGGCCCGAACCGGGAATCTGTGCCATGTCGGCTTCGGAGGGGTAAACGGGAATTCCATGGATGTCAACTTTGCCATAAAATGGCTTCTCGTAAATGGTGTCTAAGGGGGTGAGATCAAACAAACGCGAAAAAGATTTTTGCTTGTACAGCAAACGTTGTTCGAACATTGTCGAGCTTTCTAGAGAATTAACGCCCTGGGGTGGTGGAAAAATATAACCCATTAAAGCTTTGCTCCTTTTTAATAATTAGTAGCGGGCTCTTGTTTTTTATTAAGAAGTCCTCGTCTGCATGTACTTCAAATTAATTGCGGCAGCTTCTTGGGGTGTTTTCCCTGATTTTAGTAGCGCCTCGTATCGTTCGTCAGAGGTGTTCCCCGCTAGTGTATCTTTATCCTTAAGCTTAGTGACGGGATCGGACAGGGCGCCGTTTTTGATAACGACATCAGCTATTTCTAATTTTGCGTTGATTTTTGTTTCCCACTTATTTTGCCCAATGTTGTTGTGAACGCTCATGACGATGTAGTAGCCTCCGTTCATCAACAATTCTTCTGCAAAGTGACCATTGCTTATTAGATCCGTATTAACATAAATATATTGGCCCACATAGAAATATGGATTCCCCACTAAAACGAGATCAGCAAAAAATCTAGCGGGTTTGATCATGCCCCTGCGGCTTGTAAGCCCCCCTGCTTCCGCTCGTTGGTATACCGCCATGGCAAATGTATCATTTTTAGATTCTGAGAATTTAATACTTTTTAGCAGGCCTCGGTTAGGGCCGCCCACCATGAAATGTGGAATCCCTTCCTCCCGGTCTAACACGGGATCGGCGCGGTGAACGCGTTTAATCCTTTCGGCAAAGGGGCGCGAACTGGGTGCGGTTAACAATAAAGTATTAGACATTTGGTTAATGGACATACTCTGCGCTGCGCTGTATTTACCTCGCGTTTTTTGACTTAAATCCAAAACTGCGTTCGTGTGCACTCCGCCGTGTATATTGCTTTGTACAAACTTTTTTGGAATAACAATGGGGGTAAGCTCTATACGAAAAAACTTAGATTGTTCTAGGTCGGGCATCGCGAGCGCTGGCATTTTTCCATCGGGGCCTGTGGGGGCTACCACTTTATTCATAATAAACTTAAGGAGATCCTGAACAAAATCTAAAAGGGCATAGCCGCCGCTGTCGCGACCTTCCCCTACCACCTTTTGAGCTATGAAGCTTATAAATGTCTCAACAGCTATGGGTAACATGTATAAGCTAACCGATTGTGTATCACTGGCGTTAACAGATCGTACGTTCATGTTCCCCAGGATGAGTCTAAAATCCGGCATCGATTGCTCCAGCGACACCCCAAATCCGCCATTCTCGAAGATAACTGAAATTAAATCCCCTAATGTAAAAAACATTACTTTGTCGCCCGGAACGTACTCGCCGGATAAAAAGAGTTCCGAAGTAGCCCCGAGCTTTTTAAAAGTGCTAATGATGATGGGGTCGCCATCGGGGGAAGTGATTGTTAGAGTTCTCTTTTGCTTCTCCATGGCTTTTCGGATCTTGGCCGCGACGCTTTTCGTGTCAACCTTCCCAGCATTAGTTTTTTTCGATTTCGGCGTCTCTTTTGTTGTTGGTCCAAAGCCTGCGTCGGAAATAAACTTTTTTCTTTCCGGGCTCAAACCATTATATTCTGCGGCGCGGGCCTTTTCAGTCATATTAACCCAAGCTAGCTTGCCTTCCTCCTCCCACCATTCTTTGTCGGCGGCCGCGTCAGCGGCCGCTTCAGCTATCTGTTCGTCAAGTAACTGACGATAGTCAATCCAATTTTGAAAAGCTTTGTTTTTGCCGGTAGTGGTTATCCACGCTACTTTATCCTGGGCCATCAAAAGTTCTAGATATCTAAATAAATGTTTGGCTCGCATGTTTGCTTCCAGCGCCTCAAGCCCAGTTAGGATAGCATTTTTAGCTTTTTGAAGTTGCTTCTGGTACTGGCGGCGCTGCTTCTTTTGAAGGGCTGATGGCGCCGCCTTGCGCAATTTACTGTCGACGGCCTTTTCGCTGGTCTGAGCATTTGCGGGTGCGCTAGAGTCTGCGGGTATGTTTTTGGTGGCTTTATCCAAGTCATTAACTTTGCTGATGGCCCCCATTGTACTTCCATTGCCGTCCAAGGCTTCTCTGAAAAAATTATAATCTCTATCCAGGCGAGGAAGAATGTTCACATAAGGCGAATCTCCCTTGGCTTTTAAGATAAGCTTATTTATTTTGGCGCTTATCGCGTCGAGTTTGGCCGCGGCAGTCTTAAGTTGTAGCAAGTCTGACATTCTTTTCTTTTGTGACCCCTTGGCTTTCTTGGCTGCCGCTTGCCAAAACGTTAACTCAATTTCGTTAAGCTGCTCCTTTAAAGCTTTAACGTTTTCGCCAGTTTCAAAGTTATAGTTTTTTAAAATATCGGCTCGGACATTGCTAAAGGCATGCTCAAGGGCGCCATAGTAAGTAACTGTTACTCCCACAGATCCGTTCTCTCTGAACTCCATCTCGTGTTTTATCAACTCACCTATCCAATTTAATTTTGAATTTCTTGCGGCGTTCACAAAGTTTCCTCCCATCGACGTAGAGCCAAGAGAGGACACGAATGATTTTATCGTACTACTATCCAGCTTGAAGAGAGGATTGTCTGGGTTGACGTTCCAGCCTATCGATAATCTTATTCTGAAAGGGGCGGCCGCGGCGCTGCCTACAGTTTTTTTTGTCTCTCCGCCCTTGGGTTCTTTAGCATATCTAAACAAATCTGAATATTGTACACTGTGCTTGTGGCCAAAGAGGGCGCCGGCGGACCACTCCTTAAAGAGAGTTTTTACATCATTAAAAACAAATTTTATTGTCACTTTCTGCATCCAACGATTAACCGTGTTCTTCCCTTTGCCTTCCATCTGCATTGTTACACTTTCTATTCCTGCGTCGCGTCCGCGGAAAGGGCTTTCCAACATATTTTTATCTGTCCAGTCGTTTTCAAAATCCGTAAAAGAAGAAAAAGGAAACAAAACTTCTGCGATATCTTTACCCCCCTTCACATAAACTTTATATATTTCGATATGGGGTACCAGCTGGCTGTAGTCGATGGGGCGCCCCTCCATGAATGCCATCACATCTGGTGAAATGGTTAATCGATTAACAACAGCATCACTATGGTTTTCAGTTTTAAGCAGCTTAACAAATCGACTTGGGTTTGTGTTCTCCTGGAGAGGCTGGACGAGTGTATCCATGTAGGCCATTAAGTATGCTTGCTTGTAAGCCGCTTTTTTTAAATTGGCGTCCACCAACTGGTGGCGCGCCGCAAAATTCTTTTTTCTTCCGTTACTCATTTCTTTCTTCGAAAAAACTTAAAACAATCTTTAAAGGCTTGGGCACCAGCACAATCTCCCCAGGCTCAAAGTCTGACTCCAAGGGAAGTTTGTTGAACCATGGAATAATCCACCATAGAGAAGGGTCTCCGTAGTGCTTGGCAGCTATTTTATAAAATCGACTGCCCACTCCCCATATTTCATTGTCCACCGTAAGGGCGCCCAGTAGCTTGTCGGAAGGATATGTCATATTGGGTGTGTTAAAGTGATCTATAAAGCGTAGCTTTCTCATTGAAAGTTGCTTAGTGTATTGAGGCGAAGACAATCGGAGGATATCTCGATTCCTATATCGTGAAAAATTAAAAGCCATCTATGCGGTTCCTCCTGGTGATGAGTCGGGCGCTGTATGCGGTGATTTTCCTAGATCCGTCCCCATTTGAGCAGCTGCTACTTTTTGCTGGGGGCCTTGTGGGTTGGTGGCGCGATCTTCCATTGATGTCAGTGGGGCGGTCGTCGAGGCCATCACTGTAGTCTCCACGCTGCCGGGATCCGCCTGCGGGGCAGACCGCGCGTTTGTCGCTTGAAACCCCCACTGGCCGGCATTGTAAGGGAAATTGTAGCCGTACCCATTGGGGCTGAATTCTCCGCGGTACCAGCCCACAAGTTTATCATGTATGACCTTAAAAGTGAACCCCACGTCGATTTTACGTGGGAGCGCTCTGTACCCTTTGTCGGGCGCTTGCTTGCCGAATGCGACGTTCTTGGGGATGGATCCAAGCTTGTGGCTAAACGATTCAATGTACCCAGTAAGGCCCGAATCAGACTCCCCCATGAACTCGCCTCCGCGCTTAAAGCTTCCGATGTAGTTTCCATATCTTATGCGAAAGAAAGGTGGGGCACCTAGGACCGCGGTGGGATCTCCGTTAATGGTACTGCCGTCTGGGAAATAGGCAGGATAAAGTAGCTGAGTAAGAAGGTTGATATTGCGAATATTATTCACAACTCCGTCCGGCGAATCCAACAAGTGGTGAGCCTGCAACACAAAACTAATCACCATCGATCTAGTGGTACTTTTGTAAGTTACAATAGGATCCATGCGGCCGTATGCGGGGTCCACATGGTATGTGGGGCTAAACGTTTGGTTAATAGTCAAATTTTCGACCGGCATTAAAAGGGCCTTTTGGCCAAGGGGCGTCTTTTCAAGGCTCACGTGAAGTGGTTCAAAAGCGAATACCTTAAATGGCTGTTTAAAATTTGATACTGTACTAGGCATATTCTCTCCTTGGTGCTAAACAGTGTTCAGCCCCACCTCCTCCATCCACGTTACTATCACCTTTCTCGTGCTGTCATCAAGCAGCTGGTTGCCTAAATATATAGGTATTGTCGCCGTCATCTCCGCCGCGCGCGCAACTTGCGTGCCTCCCGCGGTGCCTCCGCGGCGCGCCACCTGAGCCGTCCGCTCTTGTTCGTTCAATTCGTCGGTGGTGCGGCTGACGCTGGTCAGCGATTCTGTCTCTTCCGTTGCGGCCGGCGATGGGGATGCCCCTTCGGTGTTCTCTGTAGCCTCGGCGGGGAGACCTTCCCCAAGCATCTCGGCCATCTTCACTAATGCCTTGCGTTTATAAAGCTCAGTTGTAAGAAAAAATGTTCCTAGGGCGCCAAGTGCGTTGCCGTCGTCCATTTGGTTGTTGGCCCATGCAATTCCCGTTGTTAGAGTCGTCAGCATGTCTGTCACTGTCTCGCTTATAAACTGGCTGGTGGCCATACCCAGATTTCGTAATGTTCCGGCCATACCTACAGCCGCTTCGTCTACCTCGGTGTATGCGCCTTCCACCAAGTGTAGGCCTTCCTTCGCAGCCGCGAAAGAATCCGTGATTGAAACAGCGTTTCGTATCGCGCCATCTTCCATACTGCCTTTCAACTTATCGTAGGAAGTGACATCGCCGTGAATCATCTGGCGCCTTCGCGCTGAGTCGGCCTTTTCGGCATCCGTGCGCCCACGCATCAACCGCATTGCGCTTTGGGGATCGAAACCCATCTTCTCGCCCACTGATAATTTACCAAACTTCTTTAAGGATTCAAAACTGACGCCAGATTCCTTTGCGGCGGCCTGGAGCATTTTAATCCTGTCGTCTTCGCTTGCGTTCACCATGTCCAAAGTGTTCAAGTAGGGCCCACCCAGCATAGCGTTCAACTCTCCCACCCTCTCGGCGGCTGTGTCTAGAGTATCAAATCCTTCGACTCCTTTTAATAGTTTGTCCATTGCGACGCCGGTTTCGGCTGAAGTGAGAGAGAGATTTTTGAATATTTTCTGGGCCTTTTCGAAAGAATAGGCGGATCCAATTCCATCCATAAAGGTGGTAAAATCTGTGGCAACTTGTGTGGGAATCTTGCCCGTTGTTCGCGCAATGTGCATTAGCTGCTCGCCAAATTCTCGGGTGTCTTTAGTAATATTAGTTCTGCCGTATGTTTTTGATAAAACATCCAGAGTTTTACCGAAGGACTCGGTGGAGAGCCCCATCTTTTCATAAGCAATTGCGTAGCGCGCCACATTATCTAGATTTCTTCTGGACTCTTTTGTGTTTTTACTCATCTCTGTTCTAAAAGTGAAAGAATTATCAATTAAACTTTTGTAGCCAGTTTTCACGCCTTCCATGGTGACGCCGAGGGCTTGAAGCCTCTCCTGAGTCCCGATCATCGTTTCCGCAAATGTTTTTTGTCCCGCGATGTGGCGCCTAACCATTGTATCGGCGTTCATGACAAGACCGGTATACTTGACTAGCTCGGTGCTTTGCGTGCTTACGCCCTTATACTGTGTTTCCATCTCTCCATAGGCCGTTGAAAGCTTTTCTTGCAACGTCTCGCCGGCTTTTATGCCCAATTCGCCCAAGAAGCCACCCACACTGCCCACAAGGCCGCCACCGCCGCCACCGCCACCGTCATCGCGACGTCTTTTTCTTCGGTTTCGCTCTCGATCTCGATCTCTGCGTTTTCGGCGCCGTTTTTTCCCCTGGGCCCCCATGGCTGCTTGCTGCAGCATGGTCATCACCATTCCGGGGAGACCACCGCCGCCGCCGCCAGCCGGTTGGCTGGCGGCACGGTTTTCCGCGTCACGCAGCTGTCTAGTCGTTTGATTAACTGCGGTGCCGGTATCTTTCACGGCTTGCAAATTTTGTTTGCGCAATGTGAGGGTGCGCTGCAGCTTTGTTATTTCAGCGTCTACTCCTGCAGGGATAGCGTCGCGCTGGTTTTTTAACTCTGTTGTTATTAATCCAAGCGCTTTGGAAATCGCTTCAATTTGAGTCGCATATTTTTCAGAATTGGTGGCTAGAGACTCGTATATTCCGAGAGATGCTGAGGCGGCCTCTGCGGCTGTGGCCGCGGCGTCTTTTCCTTGTAATAGTTTTTGGGCAATGATTGCAGCCGAGTCTGCGGATGAGCCGGCTGCTGTGGTGGTTTGGTTTAGCTTCTCTAAGATATCTGGAAGCTGTTCGCTGATGGTCGTTAAAAGCTGGCTTAAAGCTTCTATCTGCTCTGGAGTTAGTGCTGCCACGTGGAATCCCCTTTTTTAATAAAACTGTTCCACTAATAATTAGTTGAGGCGCTTATTTTTAACTATTTTGAATGGCGCCGCGGTTTGGCAGCTTCAGCTTCTTCTTCTTTTTGTTTAACAAGTCTCCGGAAAAACCATTTGCGCAAGCCGACAGGCAGATTGTAAAGTTCGAACAACGTCCAGTTGCCATGGTATTTCATCAAAAAGAATTGTTCATAAACATTTTCTATGTACTCAAGTGTTAAGCCAAAAAAAGTCTGCATTGAGGGGGACCTCCAGTGCCCCCTCATAATCACACTCAGGGCACGTAAAAGCGTGCTCCATGTTTACAGTTGGTATTAGTTTATCATATACTTTGCGTATATATCGAGCATGTAACGCGGGAAGGCTGTTGATGAATTCATTGAGGGGCGCCTCCGCTATCACCTGATTGACAGAAACAATTATAAATCTTAGAAAATCGCTGATGGGAGTGTCCGCAAGGCGATGCTTCTTTTTGTATTCTTGGGTCTCCGATACTCTTTTTTCGTCGCGGCCGGTCAAAAAGCGTACCTCCACTGTGTATTGGGTTTTAGGGAGTGGTATCAAAAAAGTATTATTTTCTGTTTTCTGCGCATCGTGTTCGGCCATTACTTCCGCGGTGGGGAACTTCGCTGTCAAAGAGTTTAAATCAAAACCATACTCTTGAAGCCCGCGACAGTCAGGGCATTTGATTGACGTTTCATACAGCGCCCCATAACCATGCATCCGGGCGGCGACAATGAGCGCATTTTTATCGCCCAAGAGCAAATCATCCACTCCAATGCGATTGTCGACCAGCAGGTTCTCTAACATCCTGTCAATGGCTACGCCTTTTTTCAGCAAAGCCACCGAAGTTAAAATGTCCTCTTCCTTCGTGGTCATGTGTTTAATTTCCACAACATCTTGGTTATAAAGCGGATGGTCAGAATTATAAAATTGCCCTTTGCTGGGCAAATCTACAAATTCTGTTGGCGTTATAAATTTTAAAGATTCGGGGTTCGCGGATACTTGTTTTAAGTCCGTATTTTCATTGTCTACGGCACTTGGATCAATTCCAAGTCTATTTTCATTAGATCTTACACTCATTTTTACCTCATATTTTGTTTATCGATAATTCGACTCTATTCGATTTTGCGAGACATCCATTCCGCTGCCTCCCAGCCATCGCATAGCCGTGTTAATTGCCTGGGCTATATAATTCCGGCGCTCTACACTGGCGGCTTGTAATCTCGACTCTCGTTCTCTCCGGCTCCATCCTTGCAAATATTGAAAGTTTTTGTAGTCAAAGCGTAAGTTTATTCTTCCAAAACCATCCGAGCCCTGGCGAATGTCAGAAAAAGTTACGCTAGTCAAGAGAGGCTTAAAGATCCGCCACTCTCCGATCATACTACCATCAATCCCCAATTCCAAAATAGTAATAATCTGGGGGTTTCCGTTAACATATCCATTTATATATGAATCATATGTTTTGCTGTCGGCCCCTTCTTCGTGCGCCATGGCGTCATTTTCAAAAGTATAAGTTTTTTGCATCATTTCCAGCGCGGCATTAATGTGGCCCGTTGTGTCTGGGCCTTGAGTACCTCCCAAGTTGACATCTATCAGGCTGACGTCCAACGAATTAAGTCGGAATGCTTGAGTGGGATAAACAGCCTGCGCGTAGTCGCCCGATCTTAATTGGTATTCAGTAGTCTCGGATCCAATTTGGTTATAACCAGGGCGCGTAAAGCTTTGTACTATAAATGGTGGAAAGGCGTTGAGGCCCTCGCCGCCGAACATCAGATCTCCGAATAGCAAGACAGCTTCGAACACCCTCTTCGGGCGTACGATGGGGTTGCTCCAAAATGTCCAGGTTTTGGGGGTATCTAGGGCGATATCAACCATTCTACATTACCTTCCTCTATACATCCCCACCAATCGGGGCTAGTTCGGCGCCGAGTTGTTTTCTGTACTTTTTGATAATGTCATCTTGGTCAGGTCCGGCGCCCATAATGAGAGAGGGAACTTGTTGGCCGGCCTTATCGAGGCCTTCGTATTCGGCCCAATCGAAGCGGAGACTCATTGTTATGTCAACCATGTCTTCGGTAGTATAATTTAAAGCGGTGCCGAACTTTACATTCTCAATCCAAGCGTTCTTTAGTGTCCATTTATCCACAGGGTTGCCGGCTGCATCCACCTGTTGAATCGTTGGCTGCCCCAGCGCGGCTGTCGCAGCTGCTTTGCTAAAAGACCTTTTTGCTGCGGCCTCAGTGCCTGGTACAGCGTAGCCAGAAGCTTGCAAAATTTTAACTAATTTAGCTGACGAGTCAGGACTAACAGGATCAATCAATGTTACCTCAACATTATCCCACGTTATTCTTCCGGGGAAGTTAAATGTGTGGGCCATAAACTGATGTGCTACATTGGTTATGACGAAGCCCGGCTTTGCCGCGGCCTTAATGGTGTACGCGGGTAGATGGTCTAGAATCAAAATCCATCTATACGCTCGTTTGGGGTCGATGGTATTTGAACTCCAGAATGAATCAGGCATTTTAGTTTCTCCTTTTTGTCCTTCTATTAGTAAATAGAATTAAAATAAATTTTTAGTCATTAAAAGACGCTCCGGAGTCTGTAATGATGAAGTCAATTGCAATAAACTCAATTGCACGGGCCGGTTTAACGAATATCTTGGCATACAAAATGTTTCGGTCAATGAGATCCGGAGTTGTTGTGGTCTCATCCAAAATCATTCTGTAGTCGGTGATGCCCAGGCCGGCTTTCACGTCAGACAGGAATGGCTCAACCTTTCCTTTAAAGCGGTTCCAGGTCGTCTCTACATTCTGATCGAACAGGATTGTAGCTGCGAATCTAGAAATCTGCTTTTTAAGGAAGATTGTAAGTCGGCGTACATTTACTCTGTCGAGGGCAGATCGTGTCAATTGCAGCGTCTTCTGGCCGAAGATAACAATTCCTTCAGCAGGGAAGGCTGCAATCGGATTGATGTTTGCCTCGTAGAGATCGTCACGTTGCCGCGAAGTAAGTCTTTGTTCGACGGCCACCACGGGGATGCCTGCCGCTTGATTTACGCTTAGACCGCCGCGCGTGAAGCCTGCGGGTGCAAACCAAAGTTGTGAATTCGCTTCACTGTATGACATTGCACCTAGCGCGACAACCGAGGGGGGCGCCCAAAGTACGGAACCGTTGATGGTATCGCGAATCTGGACCCATGGGTAGTAAGTACACCCGTAGCTACTGTTAAGTTGTAGGGTGTCTTTCTTATTTGCGATAACTTGACCCACATTTCCCTTTCTATCAGTACGAGAGTCGCCATTTTCGTCAGAGGGGGTGTAACCATTCTTTAAGTCGATGATAGCGAGCGCGTCGCCGCGGCTTTCGCACATTTCAACTAGCTTACGGTTAAGAGTGTTGCTAGTAACACCAGGCATTGTGGCGAGGTTGTACTCAACCACCTCCGGGTCACGTAAAGAATCTAATGCTACGTTAATAGAGTTGTAAGCATAACTATCTTGGTTAGTATTGCCATCCTTTAACGCGCGGGTGTTGTTGAATGGATTCCTTTCTGTGATGTCTATACCATCCGATGCTCCATGTAGGCACGTTGTGAACTGGTTCCATGGTGCTGACGGGCCTCCGGATGTTTCATCCAGAACATTGAGGTACGAAGCACTGGAGGGTCCTTTTATTTGAGTGCTAGCTGTCGCCACTTTGGAGCCGGTGTGCGCCGTATAAGAAAGGCCGGCAGCACGATTACCGGTGCCGTGGGCTGCATCAACGGAATAGCCCTCTGCATAGTTGGAGGCTGTGACGTTGATATTTTTCACGTCATCGAGGGAGAAAACCCATGAATATTCAGTGTATTGAGTATCCGCTGTCCAGCTTTGTATATCGTCTGCTCTTGTACGCAATAGTTCAAAAACGCTGGGTTCGAATCGAGAAGTCCGATAAGTGGTGTCAACACCAAAATAGGCGTCTCGCGGATCGGTTAAATTACCACCCTCCGAAGAACTTGCGCGTAGTCGAAGTTTAGGATACTTAAACTTGCTTTTAACAATGTTTCCATCCTGACTCGAAGAATTAAATGTTCCAAAATCTGGTGTTCTAACTGGGTTTAGGCTGCCCGATCTAATAAATATGGAACCGCTGCCGGCAGGTGGTGTTGAATCATAGCCATAAGTCACCGCGGCTGTTCCGCTAACTGCAAAGCCTAAGTAGCGAGGTGGTCCGAAAACACCGAAGGGAAGGTATTCTGGTGTGGTACTTCCTCGGTCGACTCGCTCGTTCATTTCTATATAAATATAATTGGAAATATTATTGTAATCGCCGTAAGTTCGATAACGGCGCGCCGTACCGTCCCATTCTTGGTATCTATTGCCAATCTTTTTAGCAACATAATTAGTAGATGCAGGATTTAAATTACAATTATTGTATTGTTCTATAATATCTGGTGCGCTATCTATATCTTTGATTCCGCGGATGGCAATAGTAAATGTGCCAAAGGGATCAACATTTGGATTAGTGGACGGTTTAATGTTTTGAATGGAGACCTTTACTTTACGCTGGGTCTCTTCACCTAGTTCGCGTGAGGCAAACCGAAACAACTTCTGCATGTTGGCAGCGCTATAAGACGCGGTGTCTGAAGACAAATCCTGTGAAATGAACCAGCCCGTCTTAGCAAACTGCTGCTTGGGGCTCTTAGTATTGCTCATTCTATAATCGCCGCCGTCTGTCGAGCCGTCTGGATTCGAAAGTCTGAGCATCACTCCATAACAACTGCTCGGAGAAGAGCCGCTAACGCCTATGGCATTGCCGTTGTTGTCAGTGCCCTTAAAGGTTCTCACGTTCCCTTCGAAGCTCTCTCCTAACCAATAGGTAAGGAGGGTATCGCCCGATGGTTTAATGGCGCTGTTGGTTAAAGTGGGATTAGTATTAAAAACTTTCCTGATAAATTTTGGAGAGTTGGTATCAAAGTTGAAAGATGAGTCAACCACTCTAGTTCCGTCGCCATCGCGGATTACCGCTTTAAACGTGGGCCCCGAGTCAGCGGCGCGTATAAATTCAGCAAAACTAGAAGTATATAGGGAGTCATCAACACCGCCTGCAAAAGTGCCGCTTATGTATTCGGTTGTACCGTATTCGCTGCCCGTTACGCTAAAAGCCGTGACCATGCTGGACGAAATCTGATTGGTGTTGCCGCCGGTGCCAACACTAGCAGCATAAACCGTGACCACCGCAGAAGCCACCGAGGCTGAGAAATCTGCACTCGCAGAATTGTTAATTAGTGTCTGAATGTTGGTAGCCATCATCGCACTGGTGGTACCCGTTAAGAAATGATTAGCGGCCCAAGACGCCCCATCTGGGGCCTCGGGGCCACCAAATGATGATGTAGCAGTAAATAAATAATTGGCCGATGTGCCGGTCATAAAAAGTTGTGACCCGACAGTAACCACCCCAGCTGAGCCGGTGTTTTCGGCTGTTATCGAGGCGCTGGCTTGGGTGCCAATATCTACTGTTTGCCCAGAAAGCGCGATTGAGCCTTTTTGAAGATACCAAACTGCGGCTAACGTTCCCACATCAGGATTTGTACTCCAGGTGTCGGCCATGTCGGCGGTCGTAGCGGAGGAGGTAGGGGGGCTACCTTCGCAAACGAATAGTCCGAATGCACCACCGTTGGTTGTGGTGTCTGCGCTAGCAGCAATGTAATCAGTTTTCCAACCAGCATAGCCGCTTTCATCAGCATTAACATTTGTTTGTCCGAGCAGTCTAACCATGGTAACTGGAGAATTATTTCGAAGCCACGCTTGGGCTGCATATGCCGCATAAGTAGGAGATGTAAAATTGCCGTCTCGCCAGATGTCGCCGGCTTTTTGGCCAGCGTGGGGAGCCCCAAAGAGGTCAAGATAATCTGAAAAAGAATTCACTTGGACGGGCTTTAACGCTGGACCTCTGGCCGTCATACCAATGAGCGCGGGGCCCATTGCTGTTGGCTCAGTGGGTAACTGCGAATTGTCGATCTCGGTAATAAAAATACCGGGCGACATAAACTTAAACTTTCTGTAAGACATGATTTAATTCTCCTTCAAACGGACATCTTAATTCTCTAATAAATAGTAATAGAATGAAGCAAAAACCTTTTTAATCCCTCAATCTCTATAAAAATCGCTGCTGGGGTCAAATTCTTGTGTATCGCCGTATATTACGCGTTCTCGCGGTATCTTAACTTCAACCGCATTTTCGCGACGGACGATCTTCTTGCGGCGCTGATTCTCCCCTTCACCTATCACGTAGCCCAGCACCTCAAAGATAATTTGGGTTTGGTAATTTCTCTCCTCCTCTTTGTAAGAGGTGATATTGTTTTTTTGCGTTAAATCAGATTTCATAAACGCTTCGTACGAGTGGCCTGCTCGTGTGATCAAAAAAGAGTTAATGTGGCCACCCAAGGTTGTGAACGGCTGCACCATCTGATTCATTTGCTGTTGGTAGTTGGAAGTGAACGTGATAGTGTAGTTAATAGTTATATAAGTCGGCTGCGGTATATATAAAGTTTCGGTAACAACTTTTCTATCTTTTTTGTTTGTCTGGGGGTAATAGGCTTGTCGGCCAGGAGTTCTATTTGCATCTCCAAACTTCTTTATGTTATCCGCTACAGCAAAATTATTAGTTTTATCGCGTACGATCCTTCTTCCGATCATGATGCGACCACCGTGCTTCGGGCCGAGCATAAAAGGAGGCGCCCCATAAAATATACCTTTTTTAGCCAGGTCTTTGCTCATCGATGTTCGTTCAATGCTTATAATAGGGTATATCAACGTTCCATCCAGATCGTACAACTCTTTCTTAGCCTTTGTAAAAAACGCGCGCTCAGGAGAGGCCCAAATGAGAGGAACTTTTTTCCATCCTTTGTTGGTATCGGCGCGCACATCCATCTCTTCATTAACAAAATCGTGAAAAGCGTGATCAATGGTCTCCAGGTTGGAGGGCTCTACCATTACCTCATCAATAACGCGATTAGCATCTGGTATGCCGGTATAAGAATAATCAGGTGGCATCAAAAGTTCCCTCCCTCGCTTTCACGCATTTTGCCTCAATTTCGAACACACGTTCCCAACCAGCCCATGCTTGGCCGAAGATCTGTTTTGGATAGTTGGTTTCCATGATTTCAAAATAATCTTGACCATAGAGGACAAAGTCGCCCTCGCGGACGTACAAGTTCTGATCTTCAGTGAGGCGCTTCCGGTGGAATTTAACCGTGATAGAAAGGCGCTTGTCGATTCCCAGATTAGTGATGGTGGTGGCGTAGCCCTGCCATGTGACCAGGGCGAAGATCCTTATAGGATTCAAAAAACTCTTTTCAATCGCCTCTCCGTATAGAGGGTGAAAATTAGTGCTATCAACGCTGATGGGATAATAAATTACTTCTTGGCCGATGACACGCTCAATTAACTCATCATTTACCTGTTTTACAAGGTCTCGCTCCTTTTTCCCCAAAAAGAGCGGAGGGGGCGGAGAAGCGGGTTGGGACCATTTGTTTTTGTCTAGGGGCATTTCATGTTACCCCACGTACACCTTTAATGGAATGTGTTTTTCAATGGTATTCACAGACTCCATAAGTTTGCCGTCTTCTTCCATGAGCTTAGCGTAGGTCAGTTCGTTTAAGATGGTTTTTAGCTCTTCTCGTAAATCTTTTTGTTCAGTTCGCGCTTGTGTGGTTAAATCTTTGCCGTCTAGTGTGACGGAATCTCCCGGAATAGGTATTGTACTAAATTTACTTCTAATCGTGCCTAGTGTTTCTTTAGAAAGCGCCAGAGCAAATCTTCTAATCCACTGCTTACCAATGGCATTGATATTATTGTATGGAAGGTTTTCAAAGGGGAGCGTGTTGATGTTGTTGATACCCTCTGTACCGGCACCTCCGCCGCGTCCAGAAGTGTCGGCCGCCTCCCATGGGTTGGGATCCACAAAGAAGTCTATCCAATATTTCTTAGGACTTACAGTGACTGTATTGGGGAATAGTCTTAGTCGATTATTTTTAATTTCATAAGAATATTGTGAATTTCTTGTATAAATCGCGTCTTCAAAAGCCATCGCTTGGGCTTTGTTCTGCCAAACCGGTATAATCTGGAAAGTGGAATCATCGGACCACTGGCCATAACTAGACAAGTCCCCCGTTGTGTTCAAGCCTCCATAATAGCCATAAAAACGCCACATTGCTTGGGGGCTCTTATAGTATACTTTTGTTATGTTAATTCTCTTATTTCCTATAGGGTTAGATGTGCCAAAGGTGCCATCCGCAGCAGAAGAAGAAACAATTTCCTGTAAATCGTAATCTTGTTGGCCGGTCACACTGCTAAAGGAAGCAGAGTAGATTGTTACCTCTCCGCCAAAGCCAATTTCAGTAGATGCGCCGTACCCCACTCTGCGCGCATATGCGAACTCAAAACGAGGGTACTTAAGGTTAATGTTTTTTCCGTATAGATCGTCGCCACTGAGAATCTGACCGTCTTGATCAAAGGTGCCCGTCGTGGCCCCTAGCAGGTCTGATAAGGTATTCTTTGCCTGGTGGACGTTAAGAAGATAGGAATATTCGAGGGTAGCCTCTTCGTATGCTGAAAAAACGCTCCCGCTCGTTAATTCGATGTCAAGAACGTCTCCCCCCAGCTTTTTGTAGGTATAGGCAACTTGTTCTGCGGCGCCGGAGCAAAAATACTGCGAGAATAAAGCCGAAGGGGTGCTAGAATCAGAATACAGCTGAAAAGGTAGTGTGGTGTCGTTCTCTACGCCACTGGCGACGCTGCCAGATGGGAGCACCACCGCGCTTGTTTGTGATACTGGATTTAAGGGGGGTAGTGCCATTCATTAGTTCTCCTCTCTATAAATAGTTTGGGAGATTAGAAAAAGCTTCGGGTAGGTAGTGGATTAATCTTCTTTCTTTTTTCCCCATGGCCATCGTTTTTTCTTTTTAGCGCCCTTTTTGGTGGTTTTTACCGTTTCTTCTACAATTTCTACGACTTCTTGAGCCGCTTTTTTGGCCGCTGCCACTTTGCGCATTAGCCACACTTTTTTCCATTTTTTACCCATGATGAGTCTCCTTTCTAATAAATAGTTTCTAATGCCTAAAATCTCAAAAAATTGGCCGCGCAAAATTTTGCCATATTCACTTTTTTGAAGTAAAAAAAGCCCTCACCTTTTCAGGGGTGAGGGCTAATATTAGATTAAAAATCTATCTTATGGCTTACGTGCCACTCTCACCAAGCAGTCCGCGAACGACGACTAAGCCGTACATATCGGGACGTACCATCTTCTTGGCATATCGAGTCATGACACCCTTGCGGGGCACGAAGTCTTCAACACCGAAGATCGTGGGAGTAACTTGCAACGGCACATAAGGAGCATATACATAGCCACTTTCAAGGAAGCTATTGCCCTTACGACCAACCAACAAGAGGTTGCGCACAAAGTAAGGATCGACGTAAACCTCGAACTTCTTACTAATGCTACCAACCTTTTCGGCGCCTGCAATCCCTTTGTTGTCATCAGCTGTAACGCTTGCGCGGAAACCAGCCGTGAACTCAAGGATATTGGCAACTTCCGGAGAGGTAACAATAAAGTTAGCTCCGCCGCGAAGGGTTTTACGATGGATCTGAGCAGAAACATCATTGACTGTTTCAATGAGAGTCTCATACCACTCAGACACCGTGCCGGTGAAGTCGGGAGCTTTCGCAGAAGCACCAACTTCGGCGCCAGTCTCGCGGTTGACGAAGAGGCCAGGAGAACGAGACCAGTAATAAGTACTGGCTGTAGCGCCCTTGACGAGATCTTCCAAGATCTCCTGATCAATTTCCAAAGCAATTTGCTCCGAAAGAATTGATGTAAGCTCAACTTCAGCATCCAGGTTATGGTAGGCATTAAGATCCTGACCAAGTTCTGGAGTCCACTTAGCTTTCAGCTTTTTGGTGATAGCCGTGACAGACACGGAATCGACTTTCAAGTCAATTTCGGGAATGAATTGGTTATTTTCCAAGCCCCAGGCGTCGTCGCCCACAACAGCACCAATAGCACTGGAGGCGCCGGCAGCAGGTGTTCCACCAAAGTTATCCGTGATGGGATAGCTGTAGCTACCATCCGCGCCCATCGAGGACGTGATGTCGACGCCAGCGAGCGTGGTGCTCAGACCAACAACGTACACAGTCTTGTTGGTGTCATTGCGACCCGAGTTGGGCCCAGTCGTACCAGAAAAACATGTCAGGCGTCGTGCCTGTGTAGTAGCAGCGTCGTACGTACCGGGAGAAGTCCCGTTAGTCGCGACTAAAGATACTAGATCATCAAAATTAAATTGATCCAAATTTCCGATTGTGCCCGTGAGGTTAAGTTCTGCAATAGCAAACGATGTACCACCATCCGCTGTTTTGGTACCAGCAGTTGTGGCCGCACCAGACACTAGCCCCAGATCCCACTGCAAAACTTGATTGCATTGTGCTACGGTGAGAAGCCCTCCGGCCGGAGCCGAGGAGTTGCTATCAAAGACTGCGCTAGAGCCGTCCCACGTTCCAGAAGCCACAAAGGTATGCACCGTGGCACCATCAGATGACGTCGTAGAACCAGTCGGGGATGAATAACCATTATTCAAGCTATAAAAGCTTTTTTCCGCGTTGACACCACTCAGGTCGACACCGCCGGTGATCTGTTGGCCAACTTTGCCACCACCGTATAGTGATGCGTTGGCGACAGCGCTTAAGCGGGTAGGCCCTCGATCATCGAACGTAAAGTCCATGAAGAAAATGAGTCCCGAAGGGAGACTCATCGGCTGAACACTAACAAGCTGGTTAGCGACCAGTCCTCCGAACACACGACGAACAATGGGGAATGCAACGGCTGCAAAACCTTCAACATCTCCACCGGACATCGTCGAAGCTTCACGAAGAAGCTCCTTAGCTTGGTTTTCGAGTAAACGAGCCATAGTATGTTTCGTGCTCTCGTTTCCCAAGCCTTCTAGGAGACCCGTGCTGTTCCACTTACTGAGGAGCGCGGCGCCTTCCTTTTTGAGATCGCGATTAACAATCCCTTCTGTTAATTTTTGAAGTACTGACATTTTTCTTTTCCTCCTTTATTTATCAGTTATTCCAGCAAGAGCTTTCATTCTTGCTGCAAGAGGGTCGCCCCTCTTTTCCTCTTTACGAGGCATAAAGGCTGAAGAGCGCTTTGTCACAACTTCGTTCAGTGATTTTGGCTGGCTTTTGAGAGCGCTGGCACCCACTGCACTTTGAAGAGTTTCATATATAATTTTTGCTTCTTCAACTGTCTTCGCTTTCGAAATAGTCTCGACAAGTCTATCTTTTTGCCGCTCATTCAGGGAGTCGCTATTTAAAACGCGATTTTGATAATGTAATCTGGCATTTTGCAGACTACTTTCCTCCAATTGTTGTTTTAATTGAGGGAAAACTTCTTGATATTTGTTTAGTTTTTGTTCTAAAAGTTTTACTTTCTTATTTAATTGTTTGTGCTCTTTAAGTGTTCGCTGAGAGGCTCGGCTTTCTTTTTGTGTAGGCGCCGGCGCCTTTTCCTTTTCGTTTTTGCAGGCGGCTACGGCCGCTTTAATTTCTTTCTCGTCAGATGAAGACGTCCAGGACTTTCCTTTTGCTTCCCTTTTAAGGCGCGCGGCTTTCTGGCAAGCTGTCTCGGTAGCTACCGCTTTGGGGTCTGTGTCATCTTCAAAAAGATCATCCATTTCTTCTGCTAAAATAGCGCGGACTGCTTCTGCGATCTGTTCTTCGGTCATGGTCATCGGCGCGGACGACTTTGTCTTCGGCTGCGGGACGCATTTACAATTCATTATTTCCCTTCGTGTCTTCGGATCTACGCTTTTTTTGCATTCACATTTCTCATCGGGCGCGCAGGCCGGGCCGGTGCCACAGCCGATGGTTTCAAACAATTCGTCCTCATCAGAGTCTTCAGTCAAGGCCGCGCGGACCATTTCTTCTAGAGACTGGTATTCATCCTCGTTTTCTTCCGCTACTTCCATTAAATCGTCTCCGGGCGAGAATATATATTCTCGCTCATCTTCGATATCATAATCTTCTTCTATTACGGTGTCTTCTAGTCCGCTGGTTGATAAGCTAACTTGTAATGCTTCTTCTAGTTTGGTTAAATCGATGCTTACGACATCCTTATCAGATGTCGTTGCCGCATAGGGGGCTTGTTTCACGATTGATTCGCCTTCGTGTGTCTCCGCTCCTTCGGCCTCAATGTCGATTAATCCCGGCGCCGGGTCTGTCCATCCCATGGGATTCGCTCCGGGCATTGGCGTTGCTAGCGGTGTAAAGGGTGTCGTTGGGGCCATGCTGGCGCCCATACCAGGGATACCAAGAGACGAGTCTTGCTCTAAAATCAAATCAACTGCTTCCTTTATATCCTTAGAAAAGTGTTCAATAATTTTTTCTTCGGCACTTTTTTGAGCTGCCTCTTTTAGCGCCGTGGCATCAATAATGGCTTCTTCGAGCATGCTAGACATAAACCTTCTCCTTCGTTACAGGTATCTCATCACAATAAGTAGTTTGTTTGTTTGTAAAATTCCCTTATTAATTAGTGATTATGGTACATCTTCCACTATATCGCCGGCGTCTGTATTGGCCGGGGTCATATTGTGAGTATTCTCGCTCATATCGTAAACGCGTGCATTCGCATCAGTACTGTCCAAATTGTCC
>Ga0080013_1002255_pt1 | contig 23143 bp, 30 predicted proteins | sample ETNvirenome_6_85_FD_69236 | JGI IMG/M metagenome (GOLD analysis project Ga0080013, IMG submission 69236) | Marine viral communities from the Pacific Ocean - ETNP_6_85 (SPADES assembly) (version 2) | ecosystem: Environmental > Aquatic > Marine > Oceanic | place: Pacific Ocean | collected 2013-06-19
TAAAGCTTTGCCTAAATAGACACAATATAATTCGTCAGCTGTTGTTGTAGCCGTACCCATTGTAAGAGTCGTGCTTGTAGCTGTGTATGTTGAAGGTTTTTGTCTAACGTTATTTAAAAATAACGCAATATCATCTGAACTCTCTACACTCGAACTTAATGTATAACTTGTACCATTAATCGTGGTAAAGGTTTGTGAACTAATGCTGATATATGCTTCAGCAGGTATATTACCAATATAGGCCATATGTTATCCTTATGTACTAATAGCATCAACTGCGCTTACCCATACATCCAACGAACTTGCCGTATCACTGATAACTTTAAGAGCATCTGAAGTCGTTCCATCTAGAACTACTTTTGCTCCCCCATCTAAAACCTGCAAAGAAGATCCCACTGGTATGGGAGCATCTTTCACAAGATAGATATCATTTGTGCCATCATTAATATAACAACTCACATTGATTGCAGAAGTATGCACATTCGACAATGATATTCCTACAATTGCATCGTATGAATTTGCTGTTACGACAGTAGCCGCAACGGTTCCTACGTTGTTTGAGGTATATCTGCGAAAATTTTGCGCCATATTCTACTCCTTATAATGCGATGCCTACGGCAATCGCAAATCCTTTAGTTGCAAATCCAGTATCGGTGCCATCACCAAATACTACATTTCCTGAATTATCTTTCATCACTGCTTTGTCTGCAGGTAATGAAACAAAAACTATTTTAGTTCCTGCTGAAAAAGAAACTTTAGATCCAGTACTACTACCAATTACGGTATCTCTTGATAGTGAAGTGGTTCCATTTGTATAACTACCAATTCCTACTTCCCATTCGCTAGGAACATCTTCTCCTACGATGGTATAGTAAGTTGTATTGGTATCACCAATTCCAGCATTAAAAGTTACGAAACCTGAAACTGCTCCAGATAGCACCATACTAATTGTGCCAACTGTCGTCGAGGTTTCTTTAACTCGATCGTTTGTTATAAACGCCATTTAAAATCTCCTTACGCTACTCTTATGATAGCGGTACTTGCACCTGCACTTGGGAACTGAATTGTAAATGTTCCGCTAGTGGAAGTTTGGTCTGTTCCAAAATCTAAAACGCAAACGGCTTTATTTCCATCAGTACTATTATAAATCAAAGCATATCTTGCTGTGATCGTAGCACTAGTGAACGATAAGTCATCAAAATCTACAAGAGCTGTTGTACCATCGACTGATACAGCTTGGTTGGCTAAACTTCCGCCACCCGCAGCATAAGTTCCACTGTTGGGAACTTCATTAGCAGTCTCGTAAATTGTTGTTCCTGCGTCGTTGATTGTGGAAGAACTTGTGTACAAAGATAGTTTAAACGCATCACCTGCAGTTGCAAAATCATGCACGCCTGAAAGTAATTGCGACTTAAAACTAGTCATTACCGTATTTGCCATATTTTCCTCCTAAATTAATTATGGACTAGGTGGAACAGATCGTAATTTTTGTCTAATCTCCCCGTCCACATATTCATCTCTTCGTCTTCGTCCTTGTTGTTCGATACCTAATCCCATTAGAGATTGAGAGTAACGACCTTCATATACTTGGAGCTGGTCTTTGTCTTTTAAAAAAGTGCATGCTTCAACCATAGTAGCATACAAGAGCGTATTAGGAGCGTTTAAGCTTAAATACGTAGTAGTGTTTGTGGATGTCAATTTCGTGCCATCCGTTGTATTAGGTCTTTTAACATAAGCAACCTCAACATTCAAGGCTGTGTCAGGTGTTGGACCCAATAACAATTTTGTTTCGTTCCAGTACCCATAATATTTAGGGGTACCTGTAGTTACACGATTGCCTGTGTATTCATCAATAAATGAGCAATCTTTTTGCATTAGGGGAGTTCTAGCCCCAGTTCCTGAACTATAGGTTTCTACCCATCTTATCAATAAAATTCCATCTGGCAATGTTAAAAATTCATTACCCACAGATAACGTAGAATAATCATTTCTTCTGAAGACATCCAGGTCCACATCGGTCATGATTCTAAATTCAGCATCTTCTATAAATCCATTAACCACCGTTGAAGTAAATACTGTATCATCTACTTCACTATAGTTTCTAATTTTTGTAACTAATTCATCATAGGTCATGGTGTGATAGTAACAGGTCCAGCTGATACTGGAAACCCGCCTCCTGTAATTTCTCCTGTTGTAGCATTATAACCTGCTTTTTCAAAAGTAAAATAGTTAGTAGGATCATTTATTAATGTAACGACCGCTGCTGCTAAATGAGCTGCTTTAGTTGTACCAAAAGCACCTCGCACTACAACCTTTGGATTTAATGCTGTAGCTTCTGGAGCTACTTGTCCTAATGAATCATCAGAAGCAATCGTAGTATATATTATAATTTCACTATCAATCAATACAGCTTGTTTTAAAAAATTAGTAGTAGTCACTCCTCTAAAGGTTAGAGAACCAGCGCCAGCATCAGGATTAGTTAATATAATTCCTGTAGTTTGAGTATCATCAATATTGTTAACTAAAGTTGTACTCACAGTTATTCCTCTTTTACCTACACTAATTGTATGACCCGCTGATTGACAAATAACAGAACCCGGAATATCACTTACATCTTCACAGATCGAATAACCAGCAGCTCCATTACTTGGAGTGGGTGGCCATCCTGATGGACCTGTACTCGTCGATTGATCTGGAGTTCCTCTAAATCGTACGATGGTTGCATTATTTCTTTTATGATTAGGGGAGTGTGTAAAAATCTTAGGGTTACCTGCTAAATAAGTTTCAAAAGGATCGTCCGGAAGCATTATTGGAACTTTATGAAACCCTCGTGAATCCGGTCTTGGGTGTGCTAATGCAATTCCATCTGGACCAATTAAAGCTAATTCCAATTGAGGTTGTTTTACTTCAAATTCTGTATAATGAACCCACATCCCGTTCCATTCTTTAACCATTTCTTTATAAGGAAATCTTAATCCCGATCGATCTGAAATTGCTATTGCGTGATTGCCTGATGCAAATTTTCCCATAATTAACCTTGTGCTGGATAATAAGCTTTAGGAGTAATGTAAGAGCTAGAAGCTGATCCATCCTCTGATAAAGCTCGTGCCAATTCGTCCTCGTAGTATAATTTTAAAGCTTGTGATCTATCCGGAGCTACTTTCTGGCTTAAATAAAAAGCTAAACCTGAAGTCATGCACGGTAAAAATCTATAAGGAGCATCGGGATCATTAGCATATCCCCCTGCATCTTGAATTCTTTTAATGTAATAAAAATTTAAAAACTTATCTGTTGTTGAACTTGGAGTTAGATAAATTTTAATTTGAGTATAATCTCTAAATCGTTGCACTAAAAATTGAGAAGGAGTTCCTGTTGAATCTTTGTTAGCTAAGGCTTGATATGTTGAACGATCAACCTTAGTCATCGATACATCAGTAGGGGTACTAATTTGATCTCTATAGACCACTTCTAATATATCAGTGGCATTATAAATATAAGCGCCTGTATTATCTTTTGCGGGATAGGTTACACTGGAATCTCGTGCAGTAGAATTCTTATAAATCTTATAAGTATTTTGGTTTTCATTTAAGGCCATGTTGATATTACCCACTTCCCAAAAATGTAAACCTCTATTGCCCCATTCAGACAATAAAATATTCAACGATCGTCTAGCACTTTTTAGGTCGTAACCTGCGCGTGCTTGACCACCGCATCTTTCATATGCGTCTTCTATTACTTCTTCAATCGATAGATTGAAATCGACTGTTCCAGATGTTGCCATCTATCCTCCTATTGCCAGATAACTGCTACAGAAGTTGTTCCTGCTACTCTTTCAATATACATTCCATCGGGACATCTAATTCCCTCAGCTGCAATATATTCTTGATAGACGGCTTCGTCGCCTAATTTCTGTTCATATATTTTATTAGTAGCTGTTGCCGTACTACCACTGTAAATTTTTACATGGCAGGATGTACCGCTTGGATTGATAGTGACACCTTTTAAATAGCAAACACCTGCTACTACTGTTGCACCACCTGTAACGGTTCGAAGTGTAGAGTCAGCTTCTGTGTAGAACTGTTTTACGCCTGTTGCGCTCATAGTTTCTCCTAATTATGTGAGCTCCCTAAGGAGCTCACTAATATATTTATTATGCCCAAACGCCTTGGATGTCTAAAACTGTCCAAGTTGTTCCGGATATAGCACCACCAATTTTAACATAGTCGCCTACTTTAGAAGTAGCCTTCGTATTTGTTAAAGTGATTTGGTTAACAACGCCTTTGTACGTAATGTACTCAGTACCCGCTGCACCAGTGATTACCATTCCATTGCTGCCATCAGCACCTGTGTTTACAAATGTAAATACAGATCCTTCATTAGCTGCTACTGCTGGTAAAGTAAAAGTGATACTGCCAGATGGTGATGTGAAAGTTTTTCCACTGTCACCGATCACGACTGCATAACTGCTTGTTTTTTGTTCAAGGTTATACCCAGTTACACCGGCTTCATTAAATTTGCCTTGTATGACTGGACCTCGAAAACGTGTTGTTGCCATGATTATAATCCTCCTAGTTAGTGAATGCTGTCTCTAGGCCGTCGAGTATACGCGTCAGCACTCTATTAAATAATTGTATACTAATTTAGATATAGCGAATTTTTTTAAAAAGCGCAAGGTATCCTGTCAACAATGTTTGATTTTGATAATAGCGTTTAAGTAGCTATTGATACTTCAGACCTGGACTCAGCAATTTTACTATCGCGAGTATCTTCGACAAATTCTTGAGCAATGATCTCTTTGATAACATCCTGGATTTGTTTATTAATCTCAATCATCCGGATATTATGTTTCCCTGATTTCAGGTGCTCTTGTTGCCATTCTAACTCCAAGGACCGTTTCATATTGTAAAGGTGTTCTGTCATCTCTAAACTCCTCATATGTAATCCATTTACCACGGGTAAATCCATCTTTTTCGAACTTTATCTTATTTCTTCCCAGTTTGTCAAGGATTGATTGTTCAATAGATTCAACATTATCTAATGCCTCAATGACCGTTTGGGCATGATAACCGTTATAATTGATACGTACGAAGAATTTTTTCATTTTTTCATCTTTCATTAAGAATGAGGCGGTTTTGAGGCCGCCTCATAATTTTTTACTTATTATGCACCTGCATTGCCGTATATGCCACGCCAGTCAGACCAGCCGAAGCTGTATCTTTCTCTTGCTTTATATCTAACATTGCCAGTATCGAAGTCGCCTTCCATAGCTGTTTTTAACGGTGCTCTAACGAAGTGCTTCATTCCATTTGGTGTATCAGTTTTAATGAACCAAGCATCAGTGTCCGTTAAGTAGTGGTTCACAGTAAAACCTTGTGGAACCATACCCATGTTCTTAATTGCATTGATGTCATTATCCGCCGTACCAACTCTACCTTGAGATTTCATTATTCTCTCAGCAGTAAATTGCAATTCTTTAGGGATGATCATTTTCATTCCTTGAGCTGCAATTTTAAGACCTCTTTCATCTTGGAACCCAGCGATATCAATTAACGCTTGTTCTAAAGATGTTTCAGAAAGATCTGCCGCAGTTGACGGTATATTTGACTGATTTCCATTAAGTGTAGGGTGAGCGCTGCCGCATAATGATTCACCATCGCCACCGTCATAGCCGGAAGCTGCGAATGCATTAATTAGAACGTTTGCACCTTTAACTTGTTTGGATGTTGCCATTGAACGAGCTAGTGCTTTTGTGTAACGAGAAGAAATTCTGTCGTAGAGGTTATCTTCGATTGCTTCTTCTGTTAATGCGAAAGCTAATGCTACTGTTTCGTGAGTGTATCTAGCTGTGTAAGTTTCCTGAGCATCGTCGTATTGAACGCCCGATCCTTCAGGTTTTACATCAGCAGTACCGAAACCAGATAACATAACTTCTTCTTCAAAAGCTCTATCAGATGATTCTTGATCGAATATCTGACTTGCTTCGTTTTCATAACGTTTGTATTCCAAGCCGAACAGTGCATTCAAACCTGGTTCTAGTTCTTTAACTAGCTGTGCTCGTGATATTGCCATGTTTTATATGCTCCTTACGCTGTTCCAGCAACTAATTGAGAATATTTCAAGTTTTGTACAACTATAATACTCGCATATGCTGCTGTGAAATCACTATTATCAGGGTCTTCAGCACTTCTTAGTGCCGCCCAACCATGAGCGCCAGCACCAGAGGCAGTAGGAGCTGCTAATGTGCAACTTGATCTTCCACCTGTTGATGTAGCTGAAGCAGTTGTGTCTGCAAGACCGCCAAATTGATTCTGGATTGTATCCTGAGTAATTGGCGCTGCACCAGTTGCTGCTGTCAGAGCGATTTCATATTCTTGGAAAGGGTTGTCGTTTACGAAAGCCGTAACTATTTCGCCAGCTACAACGCCGGTCCCAGTTAAATAAGCGTTACTCCATGTAGGTTTTGCTGTTGTAAGTGCGTTGTAAAAACAACCATTAAACACTCCTAAAAACAAAGTTCCTGCTGAAGCACAACCATTTGTAAGATAGCCACCAGCTGCTGCTGCAACTGTTCTATCTAAAATTACTGGTTCTGCGTTGTAAATATTGAAAGCGGCTCCGTTTTCTATTGCGTATTTAGACTGTCCACCAGTTGATGGAGTATTCCCCAACGTATTAACTGGTCTTAAGCCAAATCCACCTTGATTACGATTTGCCATTATATTTACCTTTTCCTAGTTGTTCATAAGTTTCCCTATGAACGGGTTAAACAAAATTCAGTAGTGAGGATTAACCTTAAAAGATTGACTAAAAAATTAATCGTTCTTTTTTGCACCACCGAAACTATACGAAGTACGCCTTTGTTGTGACATTGGCATACTTGGATGTTGATCCTTAAGAGGTTCGTTTTCTACTGCTTCGTTTTTTTGTTGCGCCATTTTTTGAAAATGGGCATCACGTTGCTTCGCGATCTCCTCCGGTATTCTAGCCAACACTAGACCACCTACACCTATGTACCCTTTGTATCTACCTGCTTCAATTGCGGGGAAGTTAGAATCAGGGTAGGCATCAGCTCTTACGAGTTCCCATCCCTGTCTTAACTTGGCCGTGATGTTTTTTGTGTCATCGACGCCCATCGTTTCATAACGAATCCAACGCTGTCTAAAGCCAGCTGGACACTTGGGTGCATCTAAGTGAGATGAATTCACCCAAACTTTTGGTCTTTCAGATTCAGACCTAGTTTGCTGAGCACGAGGGGTTTTATCTTCTTTTTTCATATGCTTATACCTCCTTCATGGATAATTGTTTTGCATAGTCTTCAAGTGGCACGTTTAATTTTTTAGCTATTGCTACCTGTGAAGGCGTGAGCGTCACAGTTTTGCGACCGGGTTTTATACTTCTTGCGGCTGATGTAGACGCAGAAGCAACCGTCTGAACGGGTTTGGTCGTTGTTATATTACCACTATTATCAAATTTATGTGGAAAGTCAACTCTTATACGTTTGTCAATTTCTACATAGTAATCCTGAGATTTTGGATCAAAGCCTTCTTTTTCCACTAAATCCTTATGGATTTCAAAAGCAGTAAATGTCATGGCTCGATCTTGACCAAACCAAACATTTCTTTCTGCCCAAGCTTGCGCTTGTGGATCAGGAGGAGTTTCACTAGGAAGCTCTTTTGGAGTTTCCCTATGTCTCATATAATCTTTATCCTCAGGGGTTTTTACTGTTTCCTTAGTTTCAGTCCGCATTTTTTCAGCAGCATTGAGTCTAGCTTCTTCAATAGAAAGCGCGGCAATCTTACGATTAGCTGCAACTTGCTTTTGAGCATCTCCTGAAGAGATAGCATCCGCTAGTTCTTGTTGTGCTGAAGTCATGCTTTCTTTAACTTTTTCAGAGAAAGCTTTATCGTATTTTTCTTCATTCGCTTGAAACTGATCTCGAGTAATCTCGATTTCACGTTTAGCGCCAGCTGCATAATCTAATGCCGCTTTTTCTCTACGTTCTGCTTCTCTCATCTTACGAGTTAGTTTAGAGATTCTTTTTTTAACCCCTTCACTATACTCTTCTAGTTTTGTTTCATCTTTCGTCTCTATAGGTACTTCTTTCGCTGGTTCTTCTTTTACTTCTTCTACTTTTATTGGTTCTTCCTTTTGTTCCGTGACTATTGGTTCATCTTTAGGAGCTTCATCTGCTTTTACCGTATCATCTGGTAAATCAACTTCTGCCCCAGGTCCCGTTGTATCTAACGGTACCATTTTCTCACCTGGAAATGTTTCTTTCTGTTCTACTTCTTTTTTTTCTTCTTCTGGCATAGTTCTCCTTTTCTATGTTTAAAACTCGTGGACGATGTCCTCCGGGTCTTGGATTGTTGCGATGACTTCATCATCGTTGAGTAATCTAACTTCTCCTCCTTCTATTTTAAAACGAGATCCTGCATACCGAGCGAAGATTACCCAATCGCCCTTCTTGCACCATGGACCTCTAGGAAATTTATCTTTATCTTTATAACAATCGGGACCCATTGCGAGTATGTTTCCACATACTGTAGCAAGTTGTTGTCTCTCGACTTGTTCATCAGAGAAGTAAACTCCCCCTTTACTTTTTTTCTTCCCTTTAAAAGGAAGTACTAAAATTCTCCAGCCCGTTGGTTGTGGCAACTTGGCTGATTCTTCTTTATATTTTGATTCTAATGCTAATTTAATATTTGGGTTGTTTTTTGATGTCGATGACGTTCCCTGTGTTTTTTTCATATTGCTCCTTTTTTTCAAGCAGGTTGGATATCTCCTGTAAGATGGCTTCATAAGCCTTTATTTGCCCTACGTTATACTTGTAGGATTCTATATTGTCAACGCTTCCAGATGTAATCGATACCGTTAAGGCATCTAAAGCATGACGAATTTGTTGTCTCAGCTTTTGTAATAAATCTAAACCTTCCACTTATCCCTTTTTATTCATGGCTCTAAAAGTTTTTGCTAACACATATCTTTTAGATCCTGGCGGGCAACTCTTACTCCCGAATTTTTTTCCTGTGCATGGTTTATCTTTACGCATGTTCTTAGTCGCTTTTTGAATCCATTTGTCATCACCACCACCTTCTTTAGCATGAGCTCTAGTAAGAGGAACTCCTCCACTAGGGTAGTAATCACTATTGGAAGTAAAATATTTAGGCGCTGCTTTTGCCCCATCCGGTTGGTATCCACCTGTGGAACCTCCGTGACGATAGTTAGCTCTTTTACTTCTGCCTTTAATTTCTATTCCAGGCATTAGCTAGTCCAGCCGCCTTTAGGTCTTCCTCCGGCTCCCGGTCCCATTTTTCTTTTTGCTGTTTTCATGGTCAAGGTAGTACCTTTTTTTTGCTCTTCTGTTCTTCTATAGTTAGTATCCTCTCCTTTAGGACCTTCTGATTTTCCCTTTTTTGTAACATATTTAGATATGTCAGCATGGGAAAGAGGTACTCTTTTATAACTTCCATGTTTTAAACCAACACGACCACCTGTTTTGTAACCTTTTTTTATTTCACCAACTACTCTTTTTTCTTCATCTTTAACGTTTTTAGTTTGAGGTTCAGATTTAATACGACCTTCTTCCTCAAGTAAATTCATTCTTCCAGTATTTGCCATAGGATCTCCTTATTTATCCATTGTTGAGACAGCAGAATAAGCTCTTTTACCTGCAGCTTTTTCCGCGCCTTTAGACTCATCTCTTCTATCTTTAAAGCTTTGAGACTTTGTAGATTCTGCGCCATCTCTAGCACCTAAAGATTCATCTAGTCTATCATCATAACCTTGTCCACCTGTAGATTTCTTAGCTCTTTTTGCATAAGGGAATCGTGGTGAATAAGGTCTATTTCCGAAATCGTTTCTCATTATATCTCCTTATTAACGTAGTTAAATAAAAATGGCAAGCTTACTTTTTCTTCCCATTACTAGGCCCACCATTACGGAAAACCTGAGTTCCTTTAATCCCAAATATAGCCGCCACTACGGTAATCCATAGGGTTTGAAACCATACTGGTAAATTTCCAAAATGCTGAAAGAAGACGTTTATCTTCTCTGTCATCTGCGGATCGTCTGCGAAAACCCCATAGGCAAGCACAATGATCGGCGCGCTTAATATAATAAGCACGAATTCGTCTTTGTAGTCGTTTTGCCGGGCTTCTAACAATTTGCCCTGGTAAGTTTCCTCACCTCGAGCCATTTTTTCTGCATGCATTACTTGTGCATCAGACATTGCTATCTTTGCTCTTTGTTTATTTGCGTAGATTTTAGCTCCTGCTTGTAGAGCCATTCTCGCTAGTCCAAACCATGCCATAGTGTTTCCTTTAAAAAGTAGGATATATGCGCGTCGCGCGCAAATTTAGTACCACTTAACTTTTGATTTTTTTTCCGCTAACATTCTACGTTGGCCACCTACAGAATTCACTGTGGGTATGCCTTCAGGGATTTTAATCTCAACGCCACCTTTTAAGTAGCCGTCTTTATTGACGAACTGCTTCTGGTTGATTCCCTTGTAGAAAGGTTCTTTTTTTTCTGTTGCCATCTATCCTCCTAAGATTTTGGTCCTTTTAGTGTTTTAACATCCTTACGCTTTTTATCAGCAATGTCCATCTTAACAACGTCTGTCATATGCTGTTTAGTTAAAGAAGTTTCAGCTCGTAGTATAGCTAAATCTTCATTTTGTTCAAGCTTATCTTCTTCAATTCCTTCACGTGAAACAATCTTCGCTTGTTCCATTTGTTTTCTTTGATCCATTTCTTCTTGTTTTCTCACGGTATCCATGGCTTTTAAGTCCACTTCTCTTGATTTAAGCTTCAAGAGTGGATCGTGGTCAAATTGAGATGTGATTTTCTTCTCTTCCTTCATGAAGTCTTCACTAATCTCTGCACATAGAATGGCTTTTCTAGCATCGATCTTTTGTTGGATCTGTTGCATCTGCATTTGTAAATTTTGATCTTGGGGATTCTGTTGGGCCATTTGCATCATTTGTTGCAACATTTGAGTTTCTTGTGGAAACTCCATAGCCACTTGTTCAGAAGCCATCAAAGAAATATGTTCTAAAATATTCTTTTCAATGGCTGCCATGACGATCGGGTTATTTCTAACCATGTTCATAGCCATGAAATGTAAATGGGCTGTGACATGGGCTCTATGATCTTGCCCCTGATAAGCCTGAAAAGCTTTCTGAGCTAAAGCATCAATGTGCTCTAACGCAGGATCTTTAGGCTGTGGAGGCGGCGGAGGGGGTAATACCTTATCGATATCCTTAATCCCTAACGCGGAATACATAGAACGATAACATTCATATAAGTTATGCATTTTGGGGTTTGACATAGCCAACTGTAATTCAGTTTGAGCCATACTTATACGTTGCGTCTGACTAAATATATTAGGATCCGCAACTGGAAGAATGTCTACCCGTTCGTCAAAATCTGCAGCTTTGATCGTTCTTTGCGCACCCACAACATCATAAGGATATTCTGGGGGTAAAGACTCGCCAAATATTTTTGCTAGTAATTTGAACTCTTCTCTTAAGGATGCATACAATCTTTTGTGAATTGCACTCATCACTCTTGAGCCTCGTTCTAATAAAGCGACTGTGGTTCCTACCGCAGCGCTTTGATTTCCATCGCCTACTTGATTATCGGCGATCGAAGCAAATCGTTGTCCTGCCGCTACAACTGTTCCCATCAGTTGGAACAGAACCGGTGAAGGTTCTTTGTAAGGCAAGTTCATAAATGAATCTTTTAAAGTTCCACCAGGAGCATCCACATCTCTCCATTCTCCCGGTTGTAGAGGAGACGCATCATCTCTGATTCGAATTCCTCTCATTTTAAATCCAGCCGGTAAATTGGATAATGTTCCGGCATCTAATAATTGGCGGAGAGCGACCGTTGCGGTACGACTCAGTCCGCCAATCATATGTATTAATCCAAAGCCGTAAAATCCTAGTCCAGGCAGAAATTTGAAATGGACGAAATATTGAATCTTACTTTTCGTTGGATCGTTGGGCGCAAAGTTCCTTCTTATCGAAAGAACCATACGGCTACCCGCATCGATGGTTACGATGTACGGTAGTTTGATTCCTGTAGGCTCTTGTGTTTGTGGATTAACGTCTTCAAAGCCTTCCAGGTTCAAATTGGTATGACACTCATAAAGAGTGTAAATATCTTCAGGTTTCGTTCGTCTTTGACCTTCTAAATCGCGTTCTTTACTTTTTAATTCATCTTCAATTAATGGGGGTGATCCTAAATCCACATCTCGATAAAATCCTGCGACTTGTTGTTTTCTAATTTCATTACCAGACATTTTAATGACGTGAATAATACATTCTGCATCTTCTAAATCGGTTGCTGAATAAGGGACGAGTAAATCGTCTGCTTGAACAAATTTAGAAACAGGGGATGCTTTAACCGCATCATAATAAACTTTTTTAAAAGTTGAACCGGCTAATGGTAAATAAAATAACATCTGATCGAAATCTTCGTCGTAGCCTTCCATTTGATCCATCAGCATATAATTCATATAATTTTTTACACGTTGTGCTTGTTGATCTTTTTGTGGAGTAGGTACTCCCATCACTTGTGTTCTAATCGGTCCTTCCGCAGGTAACAGTTCTTTATAAGCTAAAGCTTGAAACTGTGTTACTGCTTCTGCTAAAACCGGATGCGTAGCGCCTGAAGCGCCATCAAACGGTTGAGTTCTTGTTTGGTATTTAAATCCTAATAAATCGAGTCCTTGAATGTAAGTCGATTCCCAATCTTTACGAGACGTTTTATAATCCATATGTTTTTCATAAAGATCAGAACCTAAAGGTCCTAAAACATTTTCTGGTAAGAGATCGGCTAAATTTGCGAAATGGTCGTCTGGGTTTTGAGGGTTAACTGTAGAAGGATCGAAATTAACTTCCACGCCACCATCACCCAGTTCCGTGATTCGCGGTCCTTGTTCCTCGACGGCTTCCGCTCCAATGTTTACTTCTACTGGAGGCGCAGCATCGTCTTTATCCAAATCTAAATTTTGAATATTAGGAAGTGCCTTTTCTATAGGCGAAAATTTTGTATCATCTGCCATTATTTAATCCACTCGTTGTATATATCACCGGGCTGTAAAGAAGGCAACCCTTGAGGTACGGGACCTGATAAAGGAGGCGGGCCTGACGCAACGCCGCCCATGGCTTTTTTCTTCCTATTCCAGCCAGGTTTATAAACGTCTTTTACTTCTTTATCATAACTAGGAAAAGACATGTTATCCTCATGACCCACCCAATCTCCATCTGAAGTTTGATGTCCGCTAGCATTTCCAAAATGCTCATCGGTTTGATTATAAAGTCTCATATTGTCAGCAGCTTTCTTTTTAAATTCTTTACTAGATCCTTTAACAAATTCTTCCATCGCTTCTACAATTTCATCTGCCTCATCCTGTATATCCATCCATGTTGCAGAATCAGGAGACGTGTCTTCTGGACCCATGCTGGTGTAATCTGGTTCTACATATTCGAATTCCGGATCTTGGATCACGACTTCTTCTTTAGAAACACCTCTACCATATTCATCCGCAGCGTAATTCTGTGTTCCTGTTTGTCCAGGTTCATAATTAATCGTTCGTTGGATATCATCGCCATAGTTATCGGTACCTGTCCAAGTCACTGACATACTTCCATCTCTTGGATTGTGTGTTACGGTTACCGGGACTTTTTCTACTCTAATTTCCATTTTACTCGCTTTAGATCCCCAATGATCTTGTGGACCTCTTGATGTAATAGGATCTGTATCTAATTTTCCAATTCCCCGATCCTTACTAGTAGAAGTATAATATCTTCGTTTCACCGGCAGCATTAATTCATAGATCATAGGCTCAATGTAATCTTTATCCGGCAAAGATTTTAACTTTGCTTTTTGCGTTGCTTTTAACATAAAGGAAGGGAACCACTCCGGCATGCCTCGAACATTGCCAAATTGTTTAACCGTCTGTCCTACTTTTTTTGCAGTGCCGGCTGCTTTTAAAGCTTTGGCATCTTTAAAGATACCAGGGAAAATTTTAGCAAGGGCTACCACTAATCCACTTGCGCCTATTGTCTTAAGGGTATCTCTTCTTCCCTCATCGACTTGTTCTTCAATTCCTGTTTTTTTAGTTTTTACCTTAGGGGCAAATTTTCTCCAAGCTCCATACGCCACAAAAGGATCAGCGAACATCGCTCCTAGTTCACCCGTCGTTCCTAATGTTTCTACGCCTTGAGGGATTCCAGGTTTTCCTTCTGCTTCCGCTTGTTGTCTTAACTTTTCTAATTGTTCTTGTTGGTATTTATTCATACCCCACTTTTCACCTAGCTTCGGTTCATAAAGTAAATCCATCCAACTGAAGTTTCCTTCTTTCATCTCTTTTTGTAGATTCAGTAAACCCACAGGATTTACTTGTTTCATTAAATGAGGAATCTGCATGACCAACCATTCCGTTCCTTCGATGGCTCCTTCTGCTAATTTAGAACCAAAATATTTTCTTCCTTCTGATGTTCCAAAAGTTGTCTTCGCAACGTCCTGAACATAATGCGGAATGAAGCTTTCATCTTGGCTTGTGTAGTAATCATCGGTTCTATGTAAGAAACGGTTCTCGTGAGCTTTGGCTCTATTCTCAGCGTATTTTTGTTCGTCCAAAACTTTCTTTGCTTCAAGTTTCGCGACCACATCAGGATCACTCATATCTAACATCTTCTCCCATCCTCGAGCGTCACCCAAGGTAGATCCATCACGGTACTCGACTCTAGGGATAACCGGACCGCCTGTAGCAAAGTTTAGCTTACCTTTCCAAGGTTTTCCTTTTATTTTAGAAAGCTGTGTTTTTAGATTAGAAAAAATCATCATAAGAGTTTCCGCTTCATCTTGAGTAAGATTAGCTCCTTTTTTAAGTTTAGGCATCCCAGTGTCATCTAATAATAAAAGATCTCCTTTTCCATAGGAAACTTTTTGCATGAGCTTTTCAAAATCTTTAATTTTGCCACTAATCAATCCCATACCAGGAACATCTTTATAATTAATAAAAGGATTATCGGTGAAAACATATTTACCCCCCTTATCAATTAAAAGCTCACCTCTCACTTTTCCTTTTGTTCGATGAGCTAGATCGGTTAGGCCCGTATTAATTCTATCAATATATTCCCCCACCGTTAATGTTTTAGGAAGCTTATAATTTTTTTGCATATCTTTAGGAATATTAATTACTTCATCAGCATCTTTAACATTGTATTTATTTTTTAATCTTCTCATTTCTTTATTCAAATTAGTTCTTACCATATCCCAAGCGCCTTCTTTAAAAGGACCTTTCTTTCCAAATCGAGTTGCTTGCGAAGCATAACTTAAATTTTCTTTGGCCGTTCCTAATGCTAAATCTTCTATTCCATGAACCTTTTTGCCCATTTTTAATTTTGGATAAGTATGCATTAAATGAACATCTTCTCCATAATCCAATGCCTGTTTAGACTTCGTAATAAATTTTTCTGTCTTAATTCCACTTACTTCTTTTTTAAGATCACGCATTTTTCGATTAATGATATTATGTGTGAGTAAAGACTTAGGTGTATCCAACCACGCTCCACTTCCTGGTTCAGCTATTAATTGTGGAAACAGTTTTTTAAGATAAGGGCCTTTTACAAAACCTTTATAACCTTTCTCGTCTAAAGCTCTATTCAAACCCTCTTGAGTTTTAAGATTATTGTCTTTGATTAATTGTTTAGCAACCTCAACCTTCTTTTTATATAAATCATCCGTCTTAACATTCTTCTGCATATCCTTTAATTTTTTAGCGTCAGGCAGTTTATAAAGAAACGTTTTCGATCCTTGAGGAACTGGATCAATTGTATTTTTTAAATTCCAATTCTTAGCCAGTGCAAAAACAGATTTTTCTGAAATGGGAATTCCATTCTTACTTAAATAGTCATAAAGCTCACCATGCGTTACCCAATCTTTATCGGTTAATGCTTTTCGTTCCGCTTGTCGTTCTAAAACAAACGCATTTCGTTTTTTCATTAGTTCGGGAAGATTTCCAGATTCAGTTTTTCTAATTTCTCCTTGACCGGTCTTTGTTTTTCTAACAGGAAGTCTTAACTCAAATGTATTTCTCCACTTGCCATCTTTTTGTTTCTGTTTAATATAATCTCCTAAATATTTACTGGGAACCTTTTTTGTAATCACTTCGTCAGGGATCCCTTTAATCTGAGTTTGATTTGTAAATTTAGGAGTGACAAAAGTTTTAAACTTTTTAAGCATCTTAGGTAATCGTCCTAATGGAATACCTAAAGCAACATTCATTTCGGCTTGTAATTTTTTAACGGAACCTTCATCGGCTCCTGCCATTGTAGCAATGTCGGCCGCTGCAGCGCCTGGTAATCTCCAAGCTGCATCTATAATATCAAATGCTTTTTCTCCCCATGGAGCTAAAACATTCAACGCTGTTTGAGAAACAGAATCTAGATTAGGAAAGATTGTTCTGGCATCGTACTCCCCACCAAAGCCTGATTTAATGGGATCACTCAAAGCGTCCCATGCTGTTCCTAAAAATTTAGAACCTTTAGCTTCTTCACCAATATTTTCTTGAGTCCATTCTAAAAATGATTCTTGGTCATTAAGAACTGGTTTAATGGTTCCTTTTTCAAACCCAACTCTTCCCCCATCCGCGTGCATCGTCTCATTACGAATGTCGAAGTCTTCTAAGAATCTTTCGTGAATACTTGGATCAAAAGGATCTTTAGGAATATAGGCCCAAGGAGGATTCTTATCGTATCCCCAAGGATAAATATTATCGTCCTTCGCTAAAAGTTTTTGTCCTAAATTTTTTCTGATAGGCGTTGGATTATCGGAAGTATCCAATGAATTGGTTTGAGGGTTAAAAACAAAATAAGCCATTAGGGTGATAATAACACATTAATTCGATTTGTTAAAACTCTTTGCATCGCTTTTCGATTGGAAGAAGAATAATCGGCATAGATGCCTTCTCCCATTTGAACTTGTTTTAATCGTTGTAAGAGATCCGTTAATTCGCCTTTGCTGCCAAAAGCATATCGTCTACGAGGCAAACCTCCGGACGCATTACCGGGAGTCATATCTCCCCAGTCTATCGCTAAAGTTAATTCATCCACATCGACGCCAGCTTCATCAGCCAAGAGTTCTTTTTCTCTCAGCAACGCTTCGTTCGGGTGTGTTTCTTCTCCGGTCTCTAAACGTTTTCGAGCGTTCTTTAAAACTTGAATTTCTTGAACGCTATAACCTTCTTGAGCTAAACCCACATCATCTAAAGGTTCATTAAAATTTTTCATAATTCGAATATTAAGGGAATCTCTTTTCTTAACCGGAGGTTTCTTTTTCCTTGCATCAAATTCTATAGCTCTTTTTTTAGCTTTAGCCAAAGCAACCTCACCTGAATCCGCTACAGTCACATCTTGAAGCATAAAATCCATATCAGCATCGGTCATTTCGGTCTTGGTAAAATCAGGCGCTTCCATCAGTTTAGTTTTCAATTGTGCTCGGTATGTTTCATCTGGGCTACTCTTGGGTACCAGTTTCAGGTCCGGTTTCCCTGTTTCAGTAACCGGGAATCCTGGTTTAGTCGTGATACCTAATTTTTCTGAAATCTCTTTACCTTTTTTACTATCCCCGGAAATTACTTCAAAATCAGATTTTAACGTGTCATCAATTCCTGAAACTTCTAAAGGAGGAGTAACGTCTGAAGGGAAATTCTCTTTCTTCAATAATTTTTGATATGCTTGTGATTCCTTAGCATATTCTTTTAATTTAGCTTCTTTTTCCGCTGCTCCGGCCTCTTTAATCCACCCCTCATCACCGTGGGCGATATACTCCATGGCTTCGTCAATATCGTCGATTCTTTTTTTAATTTGGTCTTGCGCCATGTAGTGACCCGCTTCTCCTGGGCCTTCGACGTTTTCAACCGTTATTTTCTCTTCAATCCGTTTTGAGAGTTTCTCTTTACCCCCTTTAGTGTAAATATCAGTATTATCAACTTGATCCATAATATCATCGATCGCTTTCCAATTTTTATCTCCAAAGTGATAACGAAAAACATCATTAACATCGGGAACGTTCAATCGGTTAAATCCACCGCTTTGGAGGTCTAAAGATTTCTCTAACATGTTACGATGATCGTTTCTCAACTTAATAATTCCTTTTTTATCCATTTCGAGCAAAAACGGACGAGCAATGGCTCTACGCATGCCGTCTTTTTGTAAATCAACCATCTGCTTCTGATTTTTCTCTATCATTTTCCCAAAATTCAGTTCATCCATGTTGGTCAATTGTTTCGCTTTCTCTTTAAGATCTAAAGCGTCTTTCATCATCGAATCGGCTTCTCTTTTCATGAGATCGAGTTCATATCCTAATTCTTCCATCGTTTGGGGTTGATGAGGGTCGGTGGCATCGGGATGTTTACGATGTTCCGCAACTTTCTTCTTATAATTATAGTATGCGTCTTTAGGGTCGATCTTTTGAGCTTTTAATTTGTTGGTCATCTCATTTAAGTCTTTTTGAGTTCTTTTCCACTTATCTAAATTCGTTTTCCAGTGTTTCAACTGTTCAGCACTGACAATCAAGTTGCCTTCGTAAATTTGTTTTGCAGTTCTTGCGACTTCTTTGTCTAAGAGTTCATATTCATTAAGTAAGTGGTAATAACGTCCATCGACGCCTACTCTTCTTACTGCATATTTGGAAATGTTAGGATCATAGGATAAAGCAGAGTTTAATAACATAAACTGGTCTTTATCTTTCTTTCTCATGATAACGCCATCCACTCCTGGCATCTTAACTTTTGTTTTTGGATATTTCGCAGCTATTCGCTTAGCTTGCTTTTCATTAAAGCCAAACTTCTTTAACCATTTTATAAATTTACCCATAATACTGCCTTTTAACTTTTACTGCTTTAGGATCCTTGTAATCTTCTGGGTGAGCTACGAGTCCGCCTTGTCTAAACCGCATTACAGCCTGAGTCATGCTATCCACCAAGTCATCATGATCTCCATGCGGGAATGCCGCGCATTCTTCAATCACATCCTCTGCGAATTTTTGCGTGGGCGCCCAAATCATACCACTTTCAAACAAAGGGGCAACTGAATTAACTCTAACATGCTTATCATTTCCTTTGCTCGGTGTAAAGTTGACCACTGGAATATCCATTTGTCTTAATTCGTACGTTAACGGCAGTCCTGCCGCTTTCGCTTCAATCAGAACCGTTTCAGGATCCCAATATTTATAGTTCGCTAGCGCTCTTCTTCGTAATTCTGGAAATTCCCACCGTCCTTTGATGGAATCGAGTAAAATCAGGTTATCACCGGAATCGTCATTGGGGGTAAAAATGCCCCAAGTGGTAATTGCGCTAAAATCGGCCGTTTCTTTCTTTAAATACGCGGTATCGTAAGATTGTATCACGTGTTTTAGCGGTGGAACCCAGTCTTTATCCCATTTTCGCCACCATTCACGTTTTATAAGCGCTCCTTCTTCAGAAGTGGGCTTTTGCATCCATTGCGCGTTCCATTTTGCCGTGGGCAACGTTGCCTCAACCTTTTCTAATTCCTCTTTTTTCCAATATTCTGGCCAAACGGGCTTACCATCTGGTAAAATAGCCGGAAATTCGACTAATTCCCATTCATCCGCTTTTACATCCCCCTGATTTTTTAATAAAATTCCTGTTAAGTCTTTTGTTGACCACCTTGTCATAACGAGAACGATCGAAGCGCCTGGTTGAAGACGTTGACGGGGTCCTGAAGTGTACCATTCGTACGCATTTTCCATTGCGGTTTCTGACATCGCGTCTTGCTCTGAGTGAGGATCATCAATAATCAGTAAATCCGCACCACGGCCCGTGATGGCTCCTCCAACACCAGCGGCGAAATATTCACCCCCCTGGGCTGTCTCCCATCTTCCAGCTGCTTTTGAGTCTTCTTGGAGTCTAGTTTTAAAAATTTTATGATATTCTGGAGAATCAATTAAATTTTTTGATTTACGACCGAAACGAATTGCAAGTTCCCCGGTGTGGGTTGCTTGAATTATTTTTAATTTTGGATTACGGCCCACCATCCACGATGGTAGCAAGTAAGAGGCAAATTCTGATTTTGTATGCCGGGGTGGCATATTGACGATTAGGCGTTTTATCTCGCCTGTAGCCAATTTATTAAATTTTTTTGCAATGTGCCTGTGATGGGGCCCCTCAATGAAATCTGGCCATACGCATTTAACAAAAGACAGAAAGTCATCTTTAGCTTTATTCTGTATTTTTTTTTCTGCATGCATGACCCGGTAACGTTTGAATTGCTTCCGTACATCCGCAGGTAACTTGCTAATATCTACATTATTCAAGTCCATGGTACCAAAATGTTTTTAACACGGTTAACTGTCTAAAACAAGGAATAAAGGAAAAAGTAGTGGGACCCCTTTTGTTTAAATGGGATTGAATGTGGGTGTATATATAAGATTGAAGTTTCAAGCGGGTCCTACTTGTTTAAGTAGGACCGCTCATCTAGTTATGGACGAACTAAACTCGTGTCGTTGTATTGTTCTTGTGTCATGGGTATGCGTTGATTGTTTAAGTGATTAACCCAACGATAATTAGAATGGCGACCAGATTGCCAATCATAATCATAGTCTTTAAACCACGCATTTTCTTCTGTTAATCTTATTGGCTCAACTATTCTGCCGAAGTGATTGATTGCTTGCTCACCAAACTTCTCATACCAATCGTTTTGGCAATTCATTGAACATGCATTGCCACCAAGATAATAGAAGCTTGATCTTCTTCTAGTCTGATAATACTTAGCGCCTTTAGGTCCTCGTATTCTGTCTTTTGTTTTATACTGATGACACTTTGGTCCTTGGCAATATTTCATTAATGTACACTCTCTTTCTTATTAGCTTGGAACTCGCGCCACTCATCTGAGTTCTTGATTAAGTGATGTGCTTTGGGAATAATTAAGAGCAACATTATCCAAGACATTTCCTCATCTGTGAATTGTCCACTCGCCCAAACATTATCAACTCTTTTAATTGTTTCCTCTTTCGGTTGGTCTTTCGCTTGCCAAATATAATCAACTGCACTCAAAAATCTAGAGTGCAACCATTTTGGTAGTCTGTCATCAACTGTTCTTTTTTCTTTCATTAGTTCACCACTTTCATTTCTTCTTGATTTAATCCAATAGAAATATAAACGTCAGCAAGTTTCTTACTTGCATATCTATAATTTCCTCTATCTCTATCAAAGTATAAAATGTAGCTTTCATTAAACTTACATTTGTTATCCCATTTCCCTCGTCTAGTGATATGCTTTTTGTCGTGATTAACTTCGCCACCAATAGTTTGTGGAGTGTAAGTTATCATAAACATTGTTCCGTCTTTTAGTAGGTCTTTCATTGTTCGTCCTTTCTGTTATTAATACTAGGGATAATACTTGATTATCCCTAATATGTCAATGCTATATTTGTTCCCTCTCTTTCATTTCTTTTTTCCACATAGCAATTTTATCTTCCCTACTGATGTTTTTATTCTTCATTGATTTAACTCTTTCAGCAAGATTTTTAGGATTGTAGATAACTAGCCCTGTACTATTAGTTCTAATTATTTCTGCGTCTTGAATATTTAAACCAAGTTCAGTTGATAACTCAATCGCCTCGTCTAAATATTTATAACCTTTTAAACCAAGTTTAATTTCTTTCATTTGATTTAAAATACTTTCAATCCATTTTTCATGGCACGTAATAACTTGACCTTTTTTAGATTGCCAAGTCATTAAGATATTATATTCTTCTTTTGAACAACCGATTGACCTATCTCTACAATACTCACGACCAATCAAATCAAGTTTATAATCATCATTCCACTCTTTTGAATAAGAGGTTTGATTATCACGACCACCATTAGTTCCAAGATACTTGTCATTTGCGTCTTGAATTTTTGTTTGGTGTGGATTGCTTTGCTTGTCTTTCATCTCAATATTAATATCTGGATTGCAACCCTCTCTACCTTTCAGTTCATCACGAAACATGGCATAACCAAAATCATGTGAGTGTGAGTGTTCATCACCATTAATATTTCCATTTAGACGAAAATCAAAATGACTTTCAATGTACTTATCATTCATAACTACTTTGTCATTTTCATCTCTATCCTCTACTTGACCTTGATATCCAAAATGAAAGCAACTATCACTTGCGATAGTATTCACATTTTCAAACTTGTTTTGTAAATGCCAAGCCATTTTAACATCTTCGGGAGTATAGTGTCGTCTAACTATTTGTTCTGCAAGTTTCCAAGTCTTATCTTGTAAAGGTTTCATTTCTTCCCTTACTTGAAGATATTTCTCTTTCTCTTGCGTGTTTTCTGCTTCAAGATGTACTCGCATACGATTTGCTATCTTATTACGATACTCTTGGTTTAATCTTATTCTAGCCATTTTATACCTTTCTGTTAATTGTTAGAATTAAGTTAAAATATCACTTGACTTATTCATTGTCAAGCATTATATAGGATGTATTAATTAGAACAAAAACTATTAATAACATAGAAAGCATTAGCCAAATGGCAGTACAAAAACGCATTTGGCTAATCACACTAGAAAGAAAAAATGATAGAAATATTAGAGATATTCTGGAATGCACCAATAGAATTAAGAGTAATAGTTCTAGGTGGTTTAATACTCATTCCCTTATTATCTTATTTTGGAATGAAAGGAACTGGATTATAGAATTTGCTGAAGATATAGCTATAATGGCTTGATGATAAGCAAAGGTCAATCGGCTACATGATTAGGAAACATTTATGTATTCCCTGCAGTGTAGCCCTTGAGCCCAGATCCATTGGGCATAGTGAGCGTTCCGGATTAAAAGTCATGCGCCATGCTGGATGGATCTGGGGTCAAGTGCAGAGTTAATTACTCTTAAGCCCTGATGCATCGGTAAACAATTACTGTCGGGCTTCAGCGTACTTGACCACTTGAGCCCTGATCCTATAGGGTCGCGCGATAAGGTAAAACGCCTTGTAGGATCTGGGGTCAAGTTAATATCGTACATCGATGCGGACGACGAGAAGGAAGACTCCGCACTCTTGGCCTGAAGAACCAGGGACCAGGGCCGGGCCACGAGCCGCAAGCTCCAAGCCTTGAC
>Ga0080013_1002256_pt1 | contig 23141 bp, 9 predicted proteins | sample ETNvirenome_6_85_FD_69236 | JGI IMG/M metagenome (GOLD analysis project Ga0080013, IMG submission 69236) | Marine viral communities from the Pacific Ocean - ETNP_6_85 (SPADES assembly) (version 2) | ecosystem: Environmental > Aquatic > Marine > Oceanic | place: Pacific Ocean | collected 2013-06-19
ATCTGAAATTTGTTCATTTAATTTATGATTACTTTCAATCTTTTCTTCTGATTTATAATATAATTCAATTTTTTCTTCATTATTCTGTATTTCTGTTTCCAAATGTTCTAATCTTGCTTCCATTTGAGCAATCTTTCCACCTATCTTAACAGCATCATGTGATACTTGAGTTAATTCATCTTGGAATCTAGCGAACTCTTCTTTGTTTTCTTCTGCATCTTCTACTTTACCAAAATTATGTTTGTATATTGTATGCATTCCCATAGCAGCATGATATTGATCTTCAAGTTCTTTCAATTTATTTTGGTGATGTTCTTGTTCTTGTATTTGTTCTTCACCATTTTTTAAACAATACTCACAATTTTCATCATATTTAAATTTTTCTAAATCTTTTAGATGAGATTTTAAAGATTTTATTTTAGATTCAAGTATTTTTATATTGGATTCGGTATCTCTTAAAGATGATTTTAATTCTTTATATGTATCGTAATCTTCTTGAATCTTATCCTCATCCATTTCCGCAAGTTTCTCGTGATAATCATTATATGTGGGTCTTAAAGTTTCTCTATACTCTTTATCTTCTTCAAGTTGTTTTTCTAATTGTTTTTGTTCATCTAAAAAAGCATCAGCTTGTTTATGTAATTCATCAATATCATAAGATTCATCTATCTTATAAAGACCTCTAACTAACTCTAATTTCTTACCTTCCAAGTCTACAATTTGTTTCATTAAATCTTGATCTTCTTTATTTAAGTCATCTTCTTTTTCTTCTAACTCTATAATTTTGTTTTCTATTAATCCTAATTCTCTGTAACTATCTTTCTTTTGAAACCTTTTAAGTGACACTCTTTCATCATTTGAGTCGGATTTGGCTATAGCTTCAAGTTGTTCAAAGATGTCAATATCCATAAAGGTAGATAATACCTTTTTTCGTTCTGATTGTTTCTTATCAATGAAATTCATCCCATTTGTTTGTAAAGAAAGACTTGTTAGAATAAAATCATCAAATGTACCTAACACTTTTCGTATTTCTTCGTTTGTTCCACCACCATATTGTGAGTTGAAACGAGCCGCCCCACTTAAATCTACCTCCTCACCACTATCATCAATCATATAGAACCTAACTTTAACAGGACACATATGAGATGTAGTACCATCATGGTGATTTCTCTTATGATATTTAGCATCTCTCTCAATCCAATAGTCTAATCCATTAATTTCGAGATTTAGTTTGGCTCTAAATGTCTGTTTCTTTTTATTCATCACATCAAGAGCCTTATTTGTTCTACTACACATATCATATATAGAATATGAGATAGCATCCATAAGAGCTGATTTGCCACTATGATTTGGAGCAACCACACCAACTGTTCCATTGAGTTTTGTAAAGTCAATCTTGTTACCTTTACCATAACAGAACATATTATCAAACTCAAATGACTTAACCTTCCAATCCACATTTCTTGTGATATCACCATCGTATATTTCAGGTGAATTGTTTGTCATTTCGTTGATACTCTGAACTCTTTTTATAGATTTTTCATCAATACCATCTACATTTCTTTCTAAAAAATCTTTTATAAGTTCGTTCTGATAGTTTACATCCCGCACATCACCTATATCTAATTTATTTTCTCTATCTTGACCAATGGAAATGTTATCTTGTCTTTCTGTAACTACATCTTTAAGTTTAGGATACTTCTTTCGTATTGCAATTTGCAAGTCTTTAATCTGTTCAAGAGATGTATCCCAATACTTTATCTTTACATTTCCTTTTGGTGGTATAAATGTGTCTTCAAATGGTTTTTTATTAGTTTTAGAACTTAATACAACACCATTTTCTACCTTTATAATCTTGTACCCATATTCATTTTCTACCGCGTGATATTCAGCTTTCTTTGTTTCTAAATCCCAAAGTAAGAATCCATGTGATGGTTCTTCTGCATAATTTTGTTGAATAAGAGAACCTGGATAACCTATTCTCTCATCTTTATCTACAAACTGTCTTTTATGAATATCACCTAATAAAGTTAAATCATAACCTTTAAATGTATCAACCTGAACATGCTCATCTTTTACTTTAAAACCACCATCATATTCGTGATGGTCTACACCACCATGAAATAGAGCTACTTTATGTTCATTGGTAAATTTGGTTGGGTCTGGTAAACCTATTGTAAGTTGATTCCCACCCTCATCTCTATCATATATTGACATCACACCAAAGTCTACATTTTCATATGTGTAAACTCCCGATTTTTTCCAATAGTGAATGTGTGGGTCAATTTTTTTAACCAAATCTATAATGGGTGAAAGCGTATCCTCTCTTGATTTGTTGTTGAGATTACAATCATGGTTACCGGGTATAACGATGGTTGGAGCTATCTTACATAGAGATAAAAAGAAATTAGCTACCATTCTTACCTCTTCAGGTGAAGTATCTAATTTTCCGTGTACAACATCACCACCTATGTATATAAGGTCTGGTTTTAATTGTTTTAATTGTTTATATAATTGTTTAAATACTTTTCTATATTCTACAAATCTGTGTAACTTCCGTATATGAATATCTGCTAAATGAGCTATTGTTTTTATCACTCAAATTCTCCCATCTTCATTTTAATAAAACTTACTATTTCACCCGCTATATTTTTCTTTGTATAATTCTCTGTACCTTCAAACCCCGGATTAGAATTTACCTCACATATTTTATACCCCTCACCATCAAATAATAAATCCACACCTGATATATCTAATCCTAACGCTTTCGTACTCTCTACAGCTAACCACTCTATTTGTTCATTTACCTCATATGGAAATCCCTCACCACCACGATTAAGATTTGCTCTAAAATCTTCATCTGTTGCTTTTCTCATCATACAACCAACTACTTTATTGTTTACAACTAATACTCTTAAATCCTTACCCCAAGTATCTTTAATAAATTCTTGTATAATAATATCATATCGTGAATTTGTAAGTTCCGCCATTGTAATTAACTGTGATAATTGTTTTTTGGTTTCTGCAATAAACACACCTTTACCATAACTACCACTTATTGTTTTTATAATAACTGGAAATCCAAGATGTTTTTCTACAAAATCCACATCAATTGGATGTTTTAATAATAAAGTTTTGGGAATATCAAGATTAGATTGTGCAAGTATCTGGTGTGAATATAACTTATCTTTTACATTGTCTATTGCTTCACTACTATTAATAACAACCACACCCATTCTCTCAAAGTGCCTAATAACAGCTTTTATGTAGTAAGATGTTCCACTACCAGTTCTTGGAAATACAAATTTAGGTAATGGTAATGATTCTCCATTAACTAATATAGAACTTTTATTGTCTTTATTAACAAAAATATCTATTTCATTTGGATCTATAACCCTTATTTTGACATCACTGTCATCAAATTCTTCTACCAACCTCTTAGTCTCATAAGAATCTTGAAATTGTGGTTTAACCAATAACCAACCACTAACCATATAGTTTTCCTCTAATAATATCTGAAAATTTAGATTGTTCTGTTTGTTTTACTCTATTCCAAAACTCTTCAAAACCTAATTCTGATGGATCTTTTTCTTTCATGCTTAATAAGTATGCCTCAATTCCACTATCCATTAAAAACTGAACTAACTTAGCAGCATCCTTTTTTGCATCTGTATCTAATGCCACATATACCTTTTTAACCTTTTTTGTAACCAATTTCTTTACTAACGATTTTGATGGAAACTTACCCAATAAAGGTATAACATTCTTTCTAACTGCAATTGCATCAAATGAACCTTCTACTAATACAATAGGTTCATTCCAATTTATGAATAATTCAAATACCACCGTATCCTTACTCATAGGTGGATTTTTGTATTTAAATCTACTATTTGGGAAGATATCACGAGCTATAAAATAGTTAAGTTTTCCATCTTCATCGTATGATGGGATAATAACTCTATTACCATAAATTCCATCAGCACAATAACCAATTGAATATCTTAATATCTCTTTTGGTCCTATACCCCTTTTTCTTAAATAATGCATAGCATTTCTATATATCACATCATCTGATTTTATATACAATGGTTTATATTCCTTCGGTAAACTAACATCATGTGCAGTTTCTTTCTTATCTTTTTCATAACCAATATAATCATTAAGAAGTTGTAACACTTCTTTAATAATGTGTTTAGAAGCTCCTATTTTCCGTAAGAGAATACCTATTTTATATCCACCCTCATTACAAACCCAACAATGATATTTTTGAGTTTCTAAATTGACTTGCATCTTCTTCTTATGATGATTACAAAATGGACAATAAAAAGCATGTTCACCATTCTTTAATTGGTAACTCTTACCCATCACCTTTTCCAATATGGTAAGTAATTGTAAATTATACATTAGTACAATATACAACTATTTTACTATATAAATCAACCTTTTTCTTCAAAAAGTGACATAACCAATCCGTCATATGCATCAATATTCCGTTTATCCCAATTTCCCCGTGTGGTGTGTTTACACCATTTCTTTGTATCATATAATTCTTCTATCTGTCTTTTGACGAAATCCTTTGCTTTAACACCCTTAACACGGGCTTTACCGAAGGCTTGTTTACGGGCCGTCATTGGATTCACATTTTTTACTTCAATATCAAATGTGTCTTCCACCACATAGCAGAGGACAGCATTGAACTTTGCAAGTTTAACAATGACCTGTTGAGATGTTCTTCCACCAGCAAATCCCGATAGATTATCTTCAACATAGATTTTTTCGACTTTATCAATATACGAACTTTCATTGATACAAGTCAACACATAAAATGCTTTTTCTTTGTGAGTTGTGAATTTTTTGATATCGATGAATCCCATATCAAGTATTTTCTTGTTTTCTGTAAATGCATATCCGACACAAGATGTGGATATGTCTAACCCTAATATAACCATATTTTTCCTAAAATGATAATTTAACTTTAATTACTATTTCTCTATCAAAATTCTTCTGTATTGGTTTACTTAACGTTGCAATAGCCAATGGTACTCCATGACTATTCCATAATACTACTGTAGTTATAAATGTTTTTGGATCACCATCCATAGTCGATACATTTGAACCTGGCCAAACAACGGTTTCTCCACCGTCAGTAATTGTCATATTAACCGAATCACCATAAACTGGTGAAGATGGTAAACCAGAAGATGTAAATGCACTTGAAGTAATAGACGTAAGAAAGTCATTTCTTATTCCTCTTTCATTACTTAATGGGGATCTACCAGAACCACTTAAAATAGAAAAATTATTAGTCTGATTAAATTCATTATTACCAATTCTACAAGCATAAGTAACATGTGTTGTTTCTTTTTCACCATATAAAGTTAAAGTAGTTCCGTCAACATTTCTTAATGTATTTACAAATCTTAATGCGTTTTTAGCATCTGAATTTGAAGATGTTAGTGGATAAAGTTGATTAGAACCACTGTTGATACTATTAAATTTACCAACTTCTGGACTTGTTACACCACGAAATTCATGAGATAGTTTTTCACCAAACACCATTATACCTGCATCTGGATAAAATTCACCATATCTTCCACCGATTAATGTATAATTTGTTGCATCAGTCACATTACCACTTGATCCAGAAATTATATTAAATTTTCTACCAGCATCAGTTATAGGAGTATTTACCGACATTTTACTATTATCAGTTAATTTTATTGTTTTACCCCTACCGTTACTGTGAGATCCACTTAATGTTAAAGTCCAAGATCCTGGTTGTAATTGATCTTTAAATCTTGATTTTTTAAAATTTAAAATATATATCCAATCATCCACGTCTCCATTTATATTATCTGATCTAACACTGGATCCTGATGATATTAAAAATCCTTTTTCTATTTGATCACTACTCAATAATACTTGGGCATATTGTTTATAAATCGCCTGTGATGATCCATATATATTACCATTGTCAGTTTTAGACCCAGATCCAAGTCTATGTCCCCAGGTAACATAAAATTGAGTATCTGATCTTGATGAATCTGGATCCCCATCTGTAACTCCATAGTAGTACTTTTTATTAGTATCACTTAACGAAGATGTATATATATCACCACCATTTATTTCTGGAGATGTTTCATCTGTAAAATAATTTATTGATGTTAAATTACTTTTAATTATCTTATCATGTCCTAATCTTGCAGTTGGTTTTGTTAAAATAATACAATCACCACCTCCTGTATTAGTTTCTGAATCAAAATTCCCACAAGGTGTACAAGCCATATTCAACATATCTAATATTTCAGGAAGTGCTATCCCACAAGGATAAGATTCTGTATAACATATTGAAGAGTCTCCTCCGTCAGTACATTGATATTGACCTGTAGGTATATCTTCATGAATAAAATCTTTTGCATAACCTATAATTGACTCAACATCAGTTGCCCAAAATTCAGTCCACAGTGGTTCGTTCTCTAATGGTATAGTTAATCCAGTTCCTCTCCAATTATCAGTCGGTGATATACCCACATTAACATCATTAATATATTCAACGATATCATACCTACCAATAGAATTCCAATAATTTATATCTTCAATGCCTAACTGGCCATCTCCGTTTACATCAAAATCTTCAAAATATTGAAGTCCTTGCATTGAAATATTGGCACCAAATTGTGGAAAATAAGTTCCAAAATATACTATACGTGCATTATGAAAACCTTCCATTTCCTCTTGTAATGTTCTACGAATAAAATCAAGAGGTCTGGCATCTGCAGTACAAGTATCTTCATCACCTACAGTGGGTGAACAGTTAGTTGTAGAAATATCAATATTCTGTGCATCTGGATTTGTCACTATCCACATTCCATCATAGATATTAATACCATCACCACCGTCAAAATCATCATTAGTGAATGATGGAGAACAGATTTCAGAAGTACTTGGATTTAATTCAGGACTCAACCCAGGGGCACAAATATCAGAACAGTTTCCATCATTACATATACCACCCTGAAGATCCGGATCCCAATAAAGATGAGATGTGGAAGTAACATCCAAACTACCATAATAATTATATTGTTGACCCCATATATCTGCATGTAATGCTTGAATCATTTGAATTGTGGTCATAGCACCACCATATTCTCCGGTGTCTATATCATAAGGAAAGTGGAGATAAGGATCAAAAGTACAGGTAGAGGGACTGAACTCTGTCAAGGCCTCTGGCCAATAATTATTTGAAGTCTCCATCGTACAACCCATAAGTTGTTGATAGCAATTAGAAACATCTTGTACACCATTGAATGCGGATGTAAAATTAGCCTCATTATCTATATACATACCCAAATTTGAATCAACCCAACTTTGATTGTCACCAGTTAAACATGGTGGATAATTCGCAACACCCAATGTAGTTGCAACCATTGGACATATATTATTAGAATTTAAGTATAACCACGTATCACTTGTATCATAAGTAGGAACCGCGGATCCCAGCTCCAGATGGCCAGGTACTTCCCCCCTGGAAGTAACTAACGTACAAATACCACCCGTAATACCCGCACTATCAGTTGTAATAGTATTAAACTGATTATTATTCAAATAAATATTTGACGCAAGAGTCAATTTGCTAATTTCAGAAGGAATAGGTCCTGTAATACCATTATATGATAAATCTAAATATGTAAGTGCGTCCAAATCTCCAATTGACCAACCTGCAGCTCCTCCACCAATTGATCCTATAGATAATGATGTTACTGAACTTGGATAGTCAGACGCGTTACTTGCAATAAATTTTTGTAATCTACCGTGTATATCCCACCATTGTGAACCAACTTCCATCATCGCAAATGGCATATTACTGTCACCAACCATTGCTGGTTGTGGTCTACTACTATTTATATTTCTTAATACATCTACATCAGTAGTTAAAAAACATTTACCCCATTCAGTGGTAGATCCCTGATCATCCAAATAAATAGAATCAGCAACATCAACTAAATCACTTATACCTTTTTGTGCAGTTACATTATTAGCACCACCAAATCCAGAATATGTCTCTTCAAACCAAAATTCATAATTTGTATCACAATACTGACAAGTTGTTACTGGATATTCAGTTTGTAAATTTATTGTCTGGCCAGCCGAATCTTGATTATATAAACTACCACCGTCATCGTAATTTATTGCAGCTGGGTCTGGACATCCCCAAGTTTTCCATCCACCACAAACATCGTCTGTATCAATACCTTGTCCACCTTCTCCTGGAGTTAATTTATAAGTATTATCATCATATAAAACTGCCCCAGTTCCATCATTTAAATAATTATTAGTAGAACCACCACCATCTGTTCCAGTCAGAAAAATATTAGGATTATAAGTATATCCGGTACTATCTACACCCGGACCATCCTCTGGATCAGTTCCATCCTGTAGTAAAGCACCGGTAGTAGAACTATCATACTCATCACAAAAATAAAGTGTAGTTGCAATAGCACCATCCGAAGTAACATCACAACATTCATCATTACCACGACTTATATCAGAAAATTCCGCCTCTAATGGATAAGTAGAACCATCTGCTTTGCAATAAAGTCTTGGATATACACAACAACCAGTATCAGTTAATTCGTTGCCTGGGGCTCCTCCACTACAACCTTCAGTCCCAGGTATATAATTACATGCTGAGGGATCTGCACATCCAGGATCATATTGTGGGGAATTTGTAAGGCCTTCATAATATGTACAACTTGTTGGTTCTGATCCAATAGCATACAAATTAGTAGTACCAAATACTTCTGAAAAGGTGAAATCAGAATTGGAAGTTGTACTCGGACAAACAAACCAATCTCCATTGTCAGATTCCCCATTAGTTACTGCGGTATCATCAGTACCACTTATTTGATAACAATCTCTATAATATGAATCTGGATATAAGGTTGTGGAAGGATCCGGAAAGGCATCACCATCACATACATTACAATCATCCATTGTTGAGTTACCACCTCCACAAACCCCACAGTCATCAACTACGGTGTCACAGGTATTACCACAATAACGAGCTGGAGTATCACCTTCTCCATCCTCACCATCACAGACACATGTACCAGTATCATAAGTTGTACCGTGACTGTTACAACAATCCGTTCCTTCTCTATATTCACAACTACCATTTTCTTGTGTTGCTGATGCATCATAATTACATGCATTCTCATCTGTACAGCCGTGTGACTCACCTAAAGGAGTCTGACCATCTGTATCAAGTTCTAAGTCACCGGCCTCGGGTTCTGACCAGCCAGTTCCTAATGATGCACAATATTCTGGAGTACCACTATCCAATGGACATAACGTAGCCTCCTGGGAAATGGTGTAATATCCATCATTATCTGCATCTAAATAACAAGTTCTTGGTTGTCTGCCCAGGCCATTACATGTACCACATTCATCTGATTCACCACATACTCCACCAGTTGATCCAGTTGGATTTGCTTCTGTAGGTGGATAAAAAATATCATTATAGGTATCACACCAATTACCATCACAATCTTGACCATACTCTACTGAATCACATGCACCGGCCGTGTTTATTCCACCAGGACCGGGAGTATTATAATTATAACCATCATCCCCTGGACATCTACCAGCACAATCCATATGAGTACATTGTGAGGAATTCCAAACATAGGGATTTCCACAATTTGTGGATGTATTATAACCATCACATTGATCACATTCATCATGATTGTTAGACGCGCAATCGTCGTCTGCATCCCCAGTTACAGTGGAATATCCAGCTGGGCAGTATGAATTATTTGTAGAAGTTGTAGCGTCTGGATCAACACAGAAAACTGTACCATCAGTACCCCAACCATCACCATCTAAATCTTCAAAACAGCTCTCTGTTACATATGATCCGTTACAAACACCATTACAATCAGAACCATAGAGACCCACTACACAATTAATACAGTCATATCCGTTATCGTCAGTGGTATCATATGCAAGACACTCACCACAGTCATTTACCCAATGAGTACCACCACAGACACCTACACAATCATTTACATTACCATCACAATCACATTCTCCATCTAGTATACCGGGCCCGTCACATATTCCACATTCATCTAATACACCATCACCATTTGGAACGCCGCAGTCATCTAAACAAGATGAGTTATCACCACCACATACACCACATTCGTCATTTTCTTCTACTTGGTTGGTATTGCAAGTACCATTACATCCCATAGTATCATAACACTCAATACCACATCCACCGCCACATTGGTCACAATCATACCATTCATCATTATAACAATTATCCCATTCATCTGTACTATTTTTAACCCATCCTGGTAAACAATCATTTTCTGTTTCTATACATTGTTGTTCAGAAACATCTGGATTACCCAAACCGTCACCATCAAAATCTTCATAACAAGTGTGCCAATTGGTGGTGGCACCACAAGCACTGTCACAATTAGAAAGTGCACCAGGGCCAGGTACAAAACAACCACATCCTAAGTCATCTTCGTTTCCACCATTACATACACCACATGCATCAAACTCTAATGTAGACCCACAAGTTTCATCACACCCACTGGGAGCAGGCTCATCACAACCACAACCAAGATCAGCTGCATTTCCACCATTACAGTCACCACAGTCATCCAGTGCTGCATCACCATTTGGTACACCTGCACAGTCAGAACAGGTTGAGTTATCGCCACCACAAACGTCACATTCATCAACCTCAGCAGTTGAACCACAGGCATTATCACATCCTGAAGGGCCGGCCATACCACAACCACATCCGAGGTCTACATTACCATCACAGTCACACTCTCCATCTGGTATACCTGAACCACCACATACGCCGCATTCATCTAATAATGCTGTTGAACCACAGGCCATATCACAACCTGAAGGACCAGGTTCAAAACAACCACATCCTTGATCATCAGAACCATCACCATCACATACACCACAGTCATCTTCTACTGAAAAGCCATTGGGTGTACCCCAACAGTCAGCACATGATGTGTTATCACCACCACATACACCACATTCATCTTCCACCACCAGGTCAGGAACTCCTGCTTGAGCGGCCTCATCACAGGTTTGAGGATCACATCCGGGACAACAAACTGGTTCATCACAACAGATAATTGCAGCGGGGTAACTACAACCACAACCTAAGTCACCTTGTCCTTCACATACACCACATTCATCTTCAACAGCAGAACCACCACAAATACCTAAACAATCACAAGTACCACTTCCACATTGAGTATCATTTTGACAGGGAAATCCATCTGGAGTATTTGCTGACCAATATCCAGGAGGGTATTCCGTTGAAGCAGTACATCCACCTGAAATTGAATTACAAAAGTCAACTAGAGATGGTGGAAAAGGCTGTTCAGTCCCACCCCAAGTACCAAACTGGCCATGAAATTCAATTGATTGTATATCATTATCAATACAACATACGTCCTGGCCGGTTAGAACAGAATCAGGTGCCGTTTCATCAGTACCTGGCCAATTGATATCATCAATCCCTTCTCCCCACTCCCACCAGAGAAGTGCTGTGGCGTTCTGCTGATTGTAGAAGGGTGGGGGCCCTAAACCATCACCGATCATGGTGTAACCCTCACCACATGCTCCGAACCCCACAAAGGTGCCCATCGGGGAGGTATCAGTATAAGTTTCATCGGTGGTGATGTTCATACCCCACATAGACAAACTACAACATGATTTTTCATCCCACCCCTGGGTTGGTGTATTATCACAGCCTACTCCGGTGGCCTGATCATACCCTGGATTTAATGGATCCCCTCCCCAACAACAAGAAGTAGATTCTGCCAGTGCTAAATTACCAGAATAAAGTTCACTTTGTTCAGAAATCTGTTCAAGTTGTTGGGTGGATTCATTCCATTCCCATACTACTTCAGTATATATTTTGTGATTTCTTACGTTCATTTTAATGATCCATTCTAAATGTTATAATTAAATCTATATCATCTCTCATTTTTATAGCACGAGGTAACATTGCAGAAATAACTGGTTCTTCATCCATTTTTCTATGTAAATGTATTTGAGTAAAATATGGAGACCAACCACTACCGGTTAACATATTCTTTATATTAAACATTGGGCCTATATCAGATCCAGATTTTTCTCCCCTTGAAGAATTATTTACAGAAGTATTAAAACTTCCAGCATTAATTTTAACTGAATATTGTGATGTAAATATTGGAGTTGTTGAATTAAATTTTAACTCCCAAAATTTATAAGCCTGTTCTTCTGAATTACCCTGTCTACCAATATCAGTATAATTTACAGAACCAGACCAAGAGGCTGTTTCTGTTAAAGTAGTTACTCCTAAATCATAAAATATATTTCCAACATAATTATCAGATGATGATATTGAAGTTAAAACACTTTGAGAATGATGTGAATTATATCCATATAAATTACCATTCTTATCATCTTTAATGACTATTTCTTTTGTTGTATTTATGGCACTACCAGTTCTAGCAGTTAATATAAAACTTCCTGGTTTTATTCTTTCACCGAAATATTGTTGTGGGATATAAAATATAGAAGCAGAATCATAAAACTTATTTTTATGGAATGGTTTTAAATCATTGTGTTGATTAAAATTATGCCAATAATTGTTAAATTTATTTATTTCATCCGGATTAGATTGAGAAATTTTTGTAGACCCGCTCACATAGAACATACTATGAACAAAAGCCCAATGACTACCAGATACACTTAATAACCCACCACCTAAATCAGCTGTTCCTGGTAAATAGTTATCCTTTAGTGCAAGATAATGATGAGTTCCTTCGGACGCACTTGTTAAAGTTTGATTTTTATGAAAAATATTCTCTTCAAAAGTTGTCTCTGAACGGTCGATTCTTCCAAATTTAAGTGACATGATAACATAACACAGTTAATAAGTTAATTTAACTTTAATTGTAGCTTCAGATGCATAATTTTTCTTTAATGGTTTACTTAAAGAAGCTATTGCTAATAACTGACCGGCTGAATTATATAAACCAACACCAGTTATAAATGTTGTTGGGTTTCCCCACATAGTTTTCTGTTTTATTTTGTTTTTAGAACCACTTACAAATGTTGAATTATTACTAAAATTATAATCATGTGCGTTTATTCTACAAAAATAATTTTCTTGTGTTGCGTCTTCTTCACTACGTAACTGAAATGTATTATCTACAGTAAAATTTCTCATACAATTTACTAATCTAAGTGCATTAAATGAATTACCTGTTGCATCTAAATTTGGTGCAAAACCACTTGAACTATGTCTGTGTGCATTTGTAGTTGAAAAACTTGCAGTACCATTAGTTGAAAGATTAGCTATAGATGCAGATGAATTTCCAGCAGCAACATGATCAGCGTAAGCTGATACACCACCAGGCCACGCTTCACTCATACTAATTGCTGAATTACTTGGATCACCTCCCGGACTACCACTAACTGTAGTTATATGAGTAACTCTATGTGCACCACTACCACTTATTACTCTTATTATATCTCCTGCACTAACATTTGCAAAAGCTCCACTACTTCCAGATAAAACATATGTTTGATCTGTTATAATTGAAGAGGTGCACTCAATTGGTGTACCACCAAAATTAGGTCCACCTGGTATACTTGCAGAAAGTTCAGCTCCACTAAATACCATACATCCCATTTCAGGATAAAACCAACCAAATGTTCTTGTTGTTGCGGGAGTTTTTGGAGTTCCAAGTGTACCACTTACGATATTATGTCGAGGGCCTCCTGGAGTTGCTATAGCTGCAACATTTTTACTGTCGTCTGTTAAATAAAGTTTACCAGCTCCACCACCTGCTGCTGTTCTATCATGAGTAAGTCCTGCAGCATCTGAACCAGATAGTGTTAAAGTCCAAACTTTTTTATTTATTCTATCTTTAAATCTTGCTCTTTTACCAATTAACATATAAATATAATCGTCTCTAACACCGGTAGAAATTTGACCACTACTACCTTGTTGAGATATTTTAAAACCACCAGATGCTTCGGTTTCTTCTAAAAGGAGACTTGTAAATTGTTTATATATTGCCTGGGTTGCACCAATTACATTGGTAGCATTTGTGGTACTATCACCATACTGATTTGATCCAGAACCTCGTATATCACCAAATGCAACTGCAAATTGAACTTCTGCACTTGATGACAATGTGTGGGCCTGAGTAACATTAAAGTAATACTTCTCATTCGAATCTGCTAAAGATCCAGTGTGAATATCAGTCCCACTTAAAGTACCATCACCGTTTGTAAAATAACCAGCAGTTGTTTTAATTGTATCTGCTATTGTGTCTGTAGATGATATTGCAGTTGCATTTGAAGGTAATCCTTGTGCTAAAGCTACGTAGCCATTATATTGCTCACTATCTTCGTATATAGTCTCCCACTGCCCCGTAAGGTCATTAAACTGTGTTATGACTTCATTATATATTTTCATCTAATATTCTCCTACACCTGACTAAGTGGATATCTTGCTAATGTTAAGTTATAATGTTTATATGCACCAGTTGATTTACTAATAAAAGTTAAAATCAAAGTTCTGGTAGTTGCAGTATTATTTCTATTGATGGTAACTGTAGTAACAGCTGAACCTGGAGCCTCATATACAACTGCATTTGCAATTTCTTGTTCATTCAAATACTGCTGTACATTGCCACCAATAGAAGATGGTGTCCAGTTTCCACCAACGGTTATAAGTGAAGAATCTGGTACTACCATTTGCCAACCAATCTCTTCTGTTGTAACATTTTCAAGAATAATACTAATTATTAATGTATCTGTATTACCAAGGTCCCAATTATGAGATGCTGCCTGACCAATGCCAAATCCATCTAATGTAACATATGGCATCGACTTAACCTCACGGTTAAGAGAAAGTAAATTATTTCTCATAAAATATGCTGAATTTGGAAGAGCTTCCAAGTTAGGCAAATTTTCAATTGCTTCACCGTAGTAAGCAGAACCACTTGGATGGTCTGGATTCCACAAAGAGTAATCTACACCAGTATCAGTAAGTGTAAAATAACTTATGTTAAGACCTTGACCAAGAGCAAGTAATTTTCTTCCCTGTTTTGTCAAAACCGCGTCTACTACGATTGTTGAATTGTCTAAATATCCCATTTTGGTTTCTCCTATGATTCATTTTTTCAATGATGTGTGTATAACATATCTAATTTCATATATAAATATACAAATAATAAAAAAATATAATTATTTTATTAAACTATGTGCTATATTGGATGGTATATCCTGAACCACCAGTTGTATTAATACTATAAAACGCGTCCTCTGATAAATCAGTAAATTCATATGATTCTAATATCTCCCCACCTTTATTTTGAGTTCCATTATAAATTAGTTCCTCTATAGAATCCTTTGATGTACCAACCATAAATTGATGATTATTAGGATATACAAAAGTTTCATCTAAAAATTTACCTCCCCTAAATGAAATAGATCCAGTTGGTAAAAATTCAGAAGTAGTTCCAAGTGGTAGTAGATCACTGCTAATATCATTCTTTACAACCGTTTTATTAGAAAAATCTTTACTAGCAGTATATCTACCATTAACATCTACAGTACCAGTAAAATCCGTTTCGAATGCAGAAGTTAAACTAGGATAAGATCCAGATATTGTTTCAACGTCTCCTATAATATTAAAAATATATCTCTTTTCATAATGATAAGTGTTATAATCATCATATTTACCCAAAGATCCAGTATCAAAATGTATAAAATGAACATCATTTGATGATGTACCCCAACTATCTGATAAATTACTATATCCTTTATCAAGTTTATTTTTTAACGTTTCATCTCCGAGAAAATAAAATATTCCATCTATAGTTTCAAAAACTGAAACATTAAATGTAGGTCTACTAGTAGTTGAAGTTGCTATAACTACGTCCATGTTGTTTATAGATTTAAAACTCGAATCTAATAATATTGAACCAGTATTATTTTTATTACCAACAACTGTGCCTAAAGAAGAATTATTATAAGTACGTACCATTGAAGACAACGACGGTATACTACGAGTAGGAGATGATATTTGTAAAGCATAATCAGGTTGATTATCTCTTAATGTAGATAACGATGGTATACTACCTGTAGCAGATGCAATAGTAAAATAAGATTCATAAGGATCATTTCGTAATGTAGATAATAACGGAGTACTGCCTGTATGAGATGCTATAGGTATATGTGTATTTTTATTAGGAACATATTCTTTAATAATTATCGGTATACTACCAGTATGTGATGCAATAGATATTGGCATATAATTTGAATTATCTCGTAATGTAGATAACGATGGTATACTGTCTGTAATAGATGATACTTCTATATTAACCCCATAAGGGTCGTTTCTAAGTGTAGATAATAACGGAGTACTGCCTGTATGAGATGCTATAGGTATATGTGTATTTTTATTAGGAACATATTCTTTGGTAAACGTTGGTATACTACCAGTATGTGATGCAATAGATATTGGCATATAATTTGAATTATCTCTTAAACTAAGTAACGATGGTATACTACCTGTAGCAGATGCAATAGTAAAATAAGATTCATAAGGGTCGTTTCTAAATGTAGATAATAACGGTATACTACCAGTATGAGATGCCATAGGTATATGTATATTTTTATTAGGAACATATTCTTTGGTAAACGTTGGTATACTACCAGTATGATGTGCAATTGGTATATTCATATCTTTATTAATATCTCTTAATGTAGATAACGATGGTATACTACCTTTATGCGATGCAGGTTCAATATGTATATTTTTATCATTATTGGGTGGTTGTAAATTATCTATTTTATACCCCATGAAAACATTCTTTTCCCAATCAGTGATATTGGTTTCTTCGTTAGTAACTTTTATGTTACTAGGTCCAACATCTATAAAACTTTTTTCAAGTTTATGATTTCTAAATTTTGATCTTTCCAGAAATGTTGGTTTTATTTCTACACCAACTTTAGAAAATGCTGCACGTGCAGGAACTAATCTTTTTAATGATTTAATTAAATCTTTATTAAAAATCGCAGCTTGAGCTTTAATGTATTTATTTATGTCTAAAGATATATTATAATAATCAAAGAAATCTTTTGCAAAATCTTCTAAATCTTTATAAAAAGATTTATTTATATTTTGTGGATCAGCAAACTTATCATTAAAATCAAAATTACCTAATTGATTTAATATAAAATCATTTATAACATCTTGTGGTGAACGAGTTAATTCAATAATACTTGAAGCTTTTCTTTTATTAATTAATGGATGATAGACACTCATAAAACTTGGAGTAAATGGATTTAAATTATCAACAAATCTTTTTTCATTATCAATTATAATATTATTATCACTCATTTCTAATGCCCCACCTGTTCTAATATTAAATTGAATTCTATCATATTCATCTATATCATATAATGGGTGATGGCTAAGTGCAGACTGTGATATATTTAAAGAATAATCTTTTATATTAGTTGGATTAGAATCTGATATTCTTGGAGCTGAAGATCCAGATGACCAATTTTCATTTAATCTATAATGATAAATAAGATTAGTTTGAGAATCTGTAATAGCATTACCTACTACACTTTTCTTATCATATATATGTTGTTTGAATTTTGAAGCACTTAATGGATGTCTCCAAGTTCTAAATTCTGCAATCGAACCTGTATAGTTCTCACCGATAACTAAATTACCAATAACATCCTTATCTCTACTACCAGTAGACATCCAGTTTGCAGAAGATTGTGAATAAGTAGTTCCACTAAATGACATAGATACTATTTGAAAAGTAGTTATTTTATCTTCAAGCTGTTCTCCAACTGCCAATTGATATGAATGAGTAAGATTATTAGTAGTATCAGTATGTCTACTTGCAGATCCAACCCAACCCGTACTACTTCCAGTAAATCTTTGTAATAACACATTCCAAAGTCTTTGATTTTTAAAATCATACCAATCTGTTGACATTGAAACTCTATTTGCAACAGTTGTAATGGCCTTTGATCCTGTTTCAGTTGTATTTAATCTAAATTGTAATCTTGATTTTATGTCATCTGGAGTACTTCCGGAAGCTTCTAATATAACATTCCACATAGTTTCACTTTCACTGCCACTACTTTCTAATATAGTCTGTGTATTTGTTCCTGTTGATGGTTTAAATACAAATTCAACACCATCTGCATTTACATCGTTTCTTCTCCAATCTGCTTTTATTGCTCTATTACTATTGTCAATAATATAAGAAACCATTTTATCTGTTTTAGTCATAAATGATAGATTTCCAGCAGCTCCTCCCAACCCATCTAAATTATTAGAAATATCATCTGATAATACTGAATTATCAAACGCCTCTAATGAAGCACCGTGTTCTTTTAATTTTAATATATCTGGTGGAAATCCATATGAATTTAATAAAGCTCTAATACTTCGGTGAGTTCCTTTGGTTTTATATATATAATTTATGCTTGCAAGTATATTTCTCCATATATTATTTTTAACTGACGAATTTTTGTTTAAATTACCTATTGTAGATCCCATAAAATTCATTAAGTTAGAATCTTCCTTTTTTCCAAATGGTAACATAAATTCCCATCCCTTATCTATTGCACTTATAGGAAGTAAATTGTCTGGTAAAGAATCTAATTCACGATAATTTTGACTTTTAACAAATGAATAATTGTCAACATAATTTTTTATCAAATCAAAATGTTCTCCCATCATATTTACAAAATTTCTAAGTGTTTCATTATTCATTTCATTATCATGTTGAATATATTCAGGTAATGTTCTTATAAGTGAATGTGGATTGTCTCTATCAAAGATAGAAGCTGATGTATATTGTTCGTCATACCAGTTTTGAAATTGTGAAGAACCAGTAATATAAACTTCAGAAAATGGTAATATATTTATTGGATTATATTTTGTTATTTTAACATCAGTTAAATAAGATGATGTCAATGCATTAGTTGCATTAGTATTTATATAAATTCTAAATAATTCACCTGCTGGTACAATAGAACCAGTAAAATATACACCACTTGATGTAACGGTAGTTGCTAGATTAGAATATCTTCCACCAAGTTTTATAGCATGTGAACCAGTTTTATCTAAAGTATGAATTGTATCTATTTCCGATGAACCTTGTGTAAAATCAGTTATACTACCTGGTGCACCAACAATTGGAATTCCAGTAGATGGTGTCCAATAAGAAGATGATGCTTGATAAATATATCTACGCCAGGAACCAGATTTTACATTTGGTTCTAATAATGAACTTGAATATAAAGTATCAAATGGTAATTTAGGAATATTCTCTTCTTGATAATTTTCCCACTTTAAATTACCATTAATACTTTCATCACCTTTCATTAAAAATGATAAATAAAATGAACCACTGTCATTATAAAATGGTTTATCTTCTACATTATATTTGTCACTAAATAATGGTATTTTAGTTGTATCACTTGACCCAGAAGATTTATATACTATACTAAATCCACTATTATTTATAAGTCTTTCAGTAGACTTTAATGGAACATTTTTGGTATAATTTTTTCCGAAATTTAAATTATATTTATAACGCAATTTATCTGAATTATAATAAAGTTCATGTTCATATGGAGTAAATGAATTCTTTTGGTCTTGTATTTTTGTAAATAAAGTTACTCTTAAATTATCTACAACTGCACTGCTTGTAAGTTGAAATGAATGTGATACCTGTGTTAAATGATTTTCAATTTTAGAAATTTTTCTTTTGAAATTTTTAAGTTTAGAAACTGCAGATCCAAAATTTATATGATTTTTAAAATTATTGTAATCAATTCTTAAATTATCATAACTACCAGAAATTATTTGGCCAATTACATTTTTATCTGCATGACTAAAAGAAGATGTTAACTCATTATAATTTTGGTAGGATAGAGATGGACTATCTGTATTGCCTACTTCTGTTTTCATCCCAATGTCATATTTCAATCCACGTAACTCTGGTTTAAGTTTTATTTTTTGAATATAATAAACATCCTGTTCTTGTGTAGTTAATACCTGATTTTCAATTAAAATTTCATCTAACTCGTTTACAGATGTAGGAAGTGGATTTACAAGTTTAATAACTATAGATGGAACAGTATCGGATGTCAGCCCAATTAAATTAATATCATCTACTGCTATATTAACTATAGTAATATGTTGATTATCTTTAGTTGTTAATACAGTATCTTTAAATCCACTTGGAATTCCCAAAACATCTTTTAGATATGCAACAATTAGTCTAATTATTGCGGGATTTGGACCAGCAGAAGTAAAATTAGATAAAGTAGTAGGAATATATTTATTTGCTATAGAACCTTCATCAAATGTACCACCAATTTGACCAAATATATAATGAGGTGTATTTAAAAAGTTTATAGAATCTAAAATTACTCTAAGTTCTTTTCTAGATGGTGATATTTCTTTTACTAAAAATTTCATTAAGAGTCTTCCTTTAATTTATTAAGATAAGTAATTAATGCAGCATCAAAATTTTCAACTTTTTCAAACCTTAAATCTGTAAAATATCTTCTTGAAAGTGGATTTGAAGAGGTTTGAAAATTTCCCACCGAACCCAAGTTGATATTAATACTATTAGAATAAGGTTCTACATTTATGTAGACTTTTGAAAATAATCTTTCCCAAATAATGAAATTATTTTTTGTTGATAATATTCTACTATTATCTTTATCTTCATTATCAGTCCAACTGCCAGCAAAATCTGTTTTCTCATCCATAGTAAAATTGGTGCCTAGTGTATTCTCAAAAGAAACTAAACTATAAGAACCATTAAAATTATTATTCCATGCTACCCAACAACTAAACACATAATTAGTATTTAATTCTACTCCAGTTATTCTCATATTATATATATTACTACCAATACCATCTTGTTCTAAAACATATTTTCCAAATCCAGGATTGTCCATTATAATAAAATTATTTCTGCCAACTGAACGATCTAAATCTCCAGTTTGTGTTGCTTCTAACCCAGCAAAAAAGTTTCCATTTTCTATTAAATTATTTTTATTTAAACCAAGAAAACTTCCTAATGTAGATTTTATATTTCTTAAAAAATGAATTCGTATTTTATATTTTCCTTCTGGAGCATTAATTAATTTAATAATCTCATTTGGTTTGATATAAATTTCTCCTTCATCATCTTTAAATATATCAAATTGTTTTTGATATTTTGTTTCTGAATTTAATGGTTCATTTAGACTATTACCAAGAGGTATTGGTTGTAAATTACTAATTGAATCGGTAGTGTGTATTCTACCAGAACAAAATCCCATATCTATATTTTCTGGATGGAAATGATAGTCTCCTAAATAATAATCATTAGTAATAGTTTTTAATAACAATCTATTTGAATAAAAAGTTTCCATGGGAAAATCAACTTCTGAATCAAAAACCTCTACTTTAATATAATCTCCAGAGATTTCATCAAATCCACTTAATATTTTTCCAATACTAACTACGTCTAAAATATCTTTATTATATAATTCTATATATGACATATTATTTTATTCCTATTTTAAATTTCATATTCATATCACTAATTATGTTGATCACACCACGCACTACATTGATTGGAACACTGACCCTGCTCTAAATTTCCCCAGTTTAGGCAATCAAATATATCTGGATCATAATCTGTACTATTGTAATTTCCTGTTGGGGAGTTTCCTTGTACACAAGAACATCTACAATTTGCGTTAGTACATACAGACGTCCAGAAACTTGTAGGGATAGAAGTTACACATTCACAATTGGAGGACGTTTTGTGCCAAGAACAGTTAGAATTATTACCACCACAAATACTACAGGCATCTTTTGATATCCCACATCCACATCCGGTATCTACATTACCATTACAGTCACACTCACCTTCAGCCCAATTTATACCACTGCCACCACATATACCACATTCGTCTTGTCCAGCTTCGCCACATCCACAGCCTAAATCTACATTACCATCACAGTCACAAGCGTCAGTAACACCAGAAAAGTTTTCATATGTTCCACAGATTTCAACAGTTCCACAACAACATCCGCCACTTTCTGTATAATCAATACCTTCACCACCACAAACACCACATTCATCAACTGACTTGACTATACAATCATCATTATTATAATTATTTTCACAGCAATTATTACAACCATCAGGACCAGCTTCACCACAACCACAACCTAAATCTACTGCAGAGCCACCACAATCACCATTACAATCTTCTACAGCTGTTCCGCCACATTCACCAGCACAATCTACTACTGCACCACCATTACATATTCCTGCACAATCATTTACTTTAGGTCCGCCACATAAATTAGTACAATCAGATACATTTCCATCACAGTCACAGTCACCTTCTGAGATATCCTCACAACCACATTCTGCTGTGTCGCCCGGACCTCCACAATTTCCACATATATCTATCCAAGATACAGATTCATCTGGAATTCCACAATCATTTTCATTATAATTATATTCCCAATCACAAGTATCAAAAGAAATTCCACCATTTATAACACCACATTCATCTAAACAAGATGTGCCAGGACCATCACATACACCACATTCATCAAAACCTGCATCACTATTACAACTAGACTCACAATATATATCATCTGAATTTTCAACATAACACATCGCACCTGATGGAACAAGTGCGTCTCCTGACCCATCACAGTTAGCAGCAGTTGATGGATTCTCACAAGCAGTAATATATCCTGCAGTAGAACAACCTAAACTATCATTATCACCATCTTCAAACCAGTGTGATGGAGGTTCACAACTTCCATCATCTATAATACAATTTCCTTCTGGACAAACATCCCCAACACAAGTAGTACAACGTACACCTTGACTATTAATACCAGGATTACAAGCACCAGTTTCACCATTCCATAGAGACTGTGTACAACCAGTACAGTTTTCATTAGGCATTATATCAGTTCCTTCACCAATACAATAACCACAATCATCTATTTCAGCATCACCATT
>Ga0080013_1002257_pt1 | contig 23135 bp, 33 predicted proteins | sample ETNvirenome_6_85_FD_69236 | JGI IMG/M metagenome (GOLD analysis project Ga0080013, IMG submission 69236) | Marine viral communities from the Pacific Ocean - ETNP_6_85 (SPADES assembly) (version 2) | ecosystem: Environmental > Aquatic > Marine > Oceanic | place: Pacific Ocean | collected 2013-06-19
GGGTCTTCTACATAATCAGCCCCACCCTGTAAGTAGCTTGTCTTGCCTGTTCTATTTAAGTAGTCTTCATATGCTTTATTAGTCATACCTGCTGTAGTACCACTACCAAACCTACCAAAGTAAGGATTATATGCTATATCCATAGTACCCGGCCCTCTAAAGTTTTTTAACTCTTTATACTCTGGTGAGTCGTAGTACCCTGCCTCGATGTTTGGGTTTTTAATAATAGGTTTTTGTGGAGGCATTTTTAATATAGGTTGTAAAACACCACCTGGCTCGAAGTTGTCTAGTCCGCCACCAGGTATTTCTGGCGCACCACTGTTATAAAAATCTACATACTTCTGGTACTGAGGACGTAGCTCTTCATCAGATGGAAATGTAAAGCCCGACCCCATACCGACTGGTAGGCTCATTTTGTAATCTTCAAAAGACTTAAGTTCAGGAGGACCTTCTTGTGCCAAGGCCAAGGGTGGATCTATGCTTGTGCTTGGTATATTGTACACGCCACCTGGTCCTAATGCTAATGCTGCATCTATGTTTGCTTGTTCTTGTGGGCTTTTCGCATACTGAGATATATTGTTTCTCATTGCCTCTTCATACGTCAATGTTCTATTAATCTGAGGGCCAGTAGGTTGTTGATTCGTAAATGATCCAATAGTTGGGTCAACTATTGTTGTTTGATTAGGATTTCTCCTTAACTCATCTTCAACAAAAGCTTGAAAACTAAGAGGTTCTTCAGCCATAGTAGCGCTCCACAGTGATTTAACACCGACGATATATAAAAAAATCCCGTAAAGCAACAAAATAAGCCGAATATTTGTTCGGGTTTGCCCGCAGCGTTCGGTTAAAATGCAAAAAGACGCCCTGCGAAAGAAATAAATTCAGGGCGTCTTTTCTAAAGATGCAAATTTTTACAGGCCATCACCACAACAAGCCTTGGAGCGTAAAAATTAAATCATCTTGTCACTGTGTGTTGAAATCAACACTAACTACGTTATCTAACTCTTTGTTCTCAGTCACAATAATCGTTCTGTGACCAGTTCCCTGGCAGTAATAACAACGATCTGTAATGTAAGCACCGATCCTATCATCGTACTCGGTATACAAACCTTTGCCCATACAGGAATGGCAGTTCTCACCTTCATCAACTATATTCATTTAAAGCTCTCAGAGATAAAAAAGTTTAAGAAACTTTCTGTAATTGTTATTTTCTTTGGCTCAACAGGTTTCGAAGCTTTCTTTATAACCTTCTTCATGTTCTTAACCCAAGCACCACTATCTTTTAATTTATAAATAATATAATACAACTGATTAAGTTCTAAACCTAGCTTCTTAGCTATGGCTTTGTTTGAAAGCTCACCTCGAAACGCAAGATCGTGCGCCTTATCAATTAACTTCTGGGGGTATTTAGATTTTATTTTCATTGTCTTCCTCCTTTATTGCTAATCCTATATTCATTGCTATCTGTGGCACAATTGCGTTGCCTAATCCTTTAAGTCTGTCCACCCTTCTGGGTATCCCATGAGCCACTCTACCCACGTCGGGTTCAGTTTCCCAGTTGCATCCCCTACCTCCCCAGCTACTACTTCCTCTAGGTTGGACTTGTTGCGGTTCGCTAACTGCTCCCTGTTCTCTTCCGTTATCATCGGGTGTACTTTGTTCGCTCTGGGTGTCGGCCACATCTTTTTGGGTAATTGGGTCTTCCCTTCCACCAGTTCCGCTAATCCCCGACCGTACCCTTCCGTCGTTCTTCCTGGCTCGTTCGCTCTCGGTGTCGGCCACATTTTCTCTACATGGTTCACCGCATCTCTCAGTTTCACGCCCCACCGAACTCCTTCTTTGTTTTTCCGACTGAAACTGCCGTTCTCCAGTTCCACGTTCTGAACTATTCCCCCCTCCACGTCCGATGCCGTTGGGGTCGGCCAGTTCTTGATGTAAAGATCCATCGTCTTTTCGTCCACTTGCTCCCGAAGATTGCTCGGTCTGGCTCTGCCCTTGCGATGACCCTCTTGCATCTTCTTCGTTGACTCCTCCGACCTTGGCGGTAGATGATCCATCGTGTTGGGCGTTGCCCACAATCCAGAGTCTGTCTCGTCTGTGGGGAGCGTTGACACCGCAAGCTGGAACAATAAACGTCCTTGTGGAGTAGCCTTCGGCTTCCAAGTCAGCAAGCACCTGGTCGAGACCCAAGGCGATGTGACCATGAACGTTTTCGAAAACGCACCAAGTCGGTCTTTTGTGTGCAACAATTTTAAGGATGTACGGCCAGATGTGGCGGTCATCTTTTGTGCCTTTTTGTAATCCGGCGACGCTGAACGGCTGACATGGGTATCCCGCCGTGAGGATGTCACAGTCGGGAACAAGTCTTTCTGGGTCATGTGCTAACTCCTTTACATCTGTAGCTATAGGTACATTTGGAAAATTCTTTGCGAGTATCTTACGACACCACTCCTCGGTGTCGCAAAATAAAATCGGGGTAGACAACTCAGCCCACTCAAAACCAAGGCTAAAGCCACCAATACCCGAACAAAGATCAACGTGTCTAAGCATCATTCATCTCATCTTGAAGGCGCCAACTCTTTGATCTGTAGTCGGTCATAATGCACCAATCGGGGTTGGGGCTATTGTACATATCCCACAACATATGAGCTTCAAAACCCTTTGCACTCAGAACTTTCATCGTTAAAAGCGCGGTTAATTTTTCGTGCTGAGACAACCAATACATGATGTATTTCTTATCGGGATCTAACTCTATCTTCTCATAACTAGAGTTATTTCTCTCAAATCTATTCCATTGGCTCCCATAAAAGCTTTCACAACTTGTATGATACAACTTATCAAAATCATCTAATGTGTATTCAATTATCATGTGGCCTCTCCCTTCCTAACATATGCGGTTGCTTTAATTTTTGCAATCGCCTCGTCTTGTGGCAACTCATTCAAGAACACTTCGCCATTCTCTCTAAGCCTGTCCATGTTCTCTTTGGTCGGTTTTAAGTTCTTGCCATAACTCCACATTTTGCCGTCGGTAATTCCGCAAATCTGTTTTAAAAACGGCTTGTAATGCTTGATCTCTAAATGATCTTCCAACAAAACATGGCAAGCGTATTCCATACTGCCGTTAATCCAAACGTCTTTATAACCTTTGAATTTATATGCTTCACGGCAATATTGCTCTACCTCTTTAAGCTTCTCTGACCAATTGCCCTTAAACCTGGGGTCTTGATATTCAGTGTCAGCACCGCCTTGACCATGATTGCCGACAATCGCAAATGGCTTGCCGTCAACATAAAGTTTAGCGTCATAACAATGAGTTTCCTCAGACTTCCACTGAGCGTGCTTAATGCTTTTTAATTCTAATTTCATATCAAAATCCTCCAATATCATCATCTAAATAACCGCAAAACATATCGCTCTCATCTCGGTAAAACCAACGAAACTTGATGCCCTCAAACTTGTACTTCAGAAAATGGGCAATCGGTGTCGGGGCTGACCATGCGGTGTTAAAACCAAACCAAACGTATGATTCATCGTCATAATCATCATTATCTGTTTCAACGTGATGAACGCTATTCCACTTGGTTCCCCAATTCTCACAACACCAATCATAAGAACCAAGAGTGCCATGCTCTTTCTTTAAACGTTGTAGCTCCAAATCAGTAAGTTTTTTACCAACACCATTTGGTTTACTGTCATCGCACCAACAAATTTTATTGGCAATGGTTCCATCGGTGCAAAGGCGATTAAACACCTCTGGCATCGGAATGATTTTATTAAAGTCAAATGGATTATCATCGGACTTTACAAAATCCAAAAACTTACGTTTCTGATGGCTCATGTCAAAAGTAAACGTTACTTCATTTGCTACCCAATTAGGCATTGTTCTTCCTCCTCATAAATTCTCTGTACTGGCGGTCATGTTCACGCCTCATTCTAATAAACTTGATTAAAACGTAAGGCATATAAAACATCAAAAATAATCCGTACAATGTAATAAGTATTTCAAATGTCATTATTTCTCTCCTTCAAAATGGTGGTTCTTCATTGGGTTCGCAAGGCAACCAAGCTTGATGTCTTACCCTCTGAAAATTTGATTTAGTTTTTATTTCATGACCAAACATTTGGATTAGAAAAACTTTCAAGTTATCAGACCAAATCATTATTCTTCTCCCTCATGTGGTTCATTAATATCCCACTCCCAAGTAAAACTATCCCAAGGAACAAAATCTAATTTCTTAGGGGCTTGATCGCTTGTCCAACGTTCACCGCAAAGATCACAAAGGTAGTAGTGTCGAGTATTCTTTCCTCGAACCCAGCTGCCTGTCTTCTTAGCCGTATCTGTTAAACAATATTTACAATACATGATCGTCTTTCTTGTTGTGGTAATGCCTAACTTATCCCACACCTTCCAAGAAGTAAAGCCCTTTTTGGCTAAAAATTAAGTCATTGTTTTTAAACGATATTTTACGTTAAAAAAAACCACGTTAAAACTTAACGTAATTAACGTAACGTAGAATATTGAATTAAATCAATGGTTTAGCCGTTTACGTTAATTACGTTAAAAGTGCCATTTAACGTAGAATATGTAATAAAATCAAACACTTATTTTACGTTAATTGCGTTACCCCCCTTATAGGGGGGGGTATATACCTTACCCCCCTTACCGTAAATTAAAGTAACGTTGTTATCGGTCAGGTGTGGGAATAGTTAGGCTTGACCTCGTAGCCAATAACAACGATAATCGGGGCGTAACATAATCGGGGTTTCAAATGTCTAAAGTCGGTGAGTCAAGAAAAGGTGAGCCAAGGTTATCACCACAGCAACAAAAGTTCTTGGATAACTACTTGCATAAAGATTTAACACAAACTGCCTCAGCCAGAGCTGCTGGGTACAAGAACGCAAATGTATCAGCAGTTCAACTTCTCAATAGCCCGAAAATAAAAGAACGCATGGAAGAGATGCGAATGGAGCTGGAAAGTAAGTTCGGTGTCACAGTAACAAAGTCGGTTCGGGATATGCAGAGACTTCGAGATGAAGCTTGGAGTGCTGGCAACTACTCAGCCGCTATAAAGGCAGAAGAGCTTCGTTTGAAGGTCACGGGTCTCATGGTCAACAGAAGCCACGTCACGCACGAAAATTTGGATGCTATGAGCCGAGAAGACATAGCCCTTAAACTACAAGAGTTTATGGATCGTGCTAAAACACGCATGGTCGATGTTACTCCTAAAGAAAATTCAGAAAATACCATAGATCACGAGATAATCCCTATAACGAATTGTAATCCAGAGTAGAGAATTGTTCGGGAAAACAATCGGGGGTGGGCCAGGCGACCCCCTGGAGGCCCCGATTTGTTCGGGTTTTCGGGGGAAAACCGGGTTTTTACCTGGGATCGGGACTCCAGCAGCGGGTATAACCCGATGAATTGTTCGGGTTAGCTGCACCGGACCAGGCGCTATTTCCGTCCAGCGGGAAACCCGAACATTTGTTCGGGATCGGGGCAGCAACCGGGCTGGATCGGGACTCGAATCGGGATAACCCCCTATATATAGCTTATATATTATAACAAACAGCGGTATTTTAAATACAACAGGTAAACAAAACACCGCTGTAGGTTATTTCCCAGGCGCAACCGGGGCAGCATCGGAACAATTGTTCGGGTTATTGCCCACTTGCTGCCGGAGTGCAGCTCGAATCGGGAGTCGTCCCGACTAAAACACAAACAATTGTTCGGGATTACCCCGGTTACCTGGCCGACTGCCGTGTTTTCTGCATCTGTAGTTTTTTTACCCAGGCGGTTGCTGCGGGAACCGGGCCGAATCGGGAACAATTGTTCGGGTTTACAGCTGCAGTCCCCCCGGTTACCCAGGCAGTTGGCTTACCAACTACGGTATTTTGTGTTCCTGTGGTTATTGCAGCGCCAGCGTCCCGGTTAAAACCCGAACAATTGTTCGTGTTCTTACTTGCAGCCAGGAGCAGCATCTGATAAAAGGTAGGTAGGTTTTCATTGCCAGTTCACGCCCGTTCTGGATACCTCAACCCCACGTTATTTTTTTTAGCGTGGGGTGTTTTTTTTCTTGACAGTTGCGAAAGTGTGGGATAATGTGGGTTTATTCTAGCAAAAGGAGTCATTACAATGACAAAAAAAGAACAAATTAGAAGAGACTTAGAACCCACTATTATTAGTGACGACAACAGCCCAACAAGAAGATTTTTCAGATGTTGGCTTGATGGGTCGTATCTAGGTGAACAACATTACAGACGTAATCAATCTTATATTAAGGAGAACCTAAATAATAAAGGTCGCTTACGTTCGTTCGTAATTGCTGAGTTCGCCAAGTATACGGCACACGATCACGACTGCTCACCAAGTTACGCACGTTGTGTTGTACTTGAGAAGATTGGCCGAAATAATATTGAAGCCCTCAACGATAAGCTTATTGAAGATGCAAAGGAGTTGGTGGCATGAGCTTTTTAGAAACAAGATATCTTTACATGGCTTACGGCATGAATACAAACAAAAGGGCGATGGAGGCACGTTGCCCCTTAGCCAAACCAATGGGCGGATTTTATCTGCCCAATTACCGCCTTGTGTTTAGAGGCGTTGCGGACATTGTGCCAGAAGATGGCGGAGTTGTTCCCGTTGTTCTCTGGTCTATCACGGGCAAGTGCTTGCAAGCCTTGGACAGATTAGAGGGATATCCTCACCTGTACACACGACGCAAGATTAATCACGGCTGGCTAACGTACATGATGCAAGACAAAAGCGTTGTTGCTAGTCCCAGCCATAATTATTACCGCATGATTGAAGAAGGTTATAAAGATTTCGGCCTTGATGATGGGGCATTATCTCAAGCCTCATCTGATGCGGGCGGGGATTACTATCGCTCCCGCCACTTCAGAGATGTTCGGGTTGAGTCGATGTAATCGGGATCGGGATCGGGATCGGATCGGGGTCGGGCTTTAATTAGTCCGACCCTTTTTATATATACACATATATACATACATATACACACATATCACGCGTTCCTTATAATTAAAAAAACCGATTTTTTTAGTTTGATCAAAACCAGAACAATTGTTCTTATTCCATTAAATCCCACAAAGTTCTTGCAATTCCCATAAATGCTGATATTAAGGTTGTACCACAAACAAAAAAAGGAAAGAAACAATGAGAACTTTTGGACTAGAAGTAGAAATATACGGCAAAAACCCCGTAGACGTAAAAACCGCATTAAGAGACAATGATATCAAGGGATGTATCGTTAAACTTGACGGTACGCCAAATGTTGATTGTGAAATTGTATTGCCACCGTTGGCACCATGCGATTTTGCTTTTGACTACATCAAAAAAGTTTGTCGCGTTCTTGAAGATATAGGTTGTCGAATTAACCGCCAGTGTGGTTTGCACGTTCACATCTCAAACGCTCAGACATTGCACGCCAACCCAACCAATTTATCCGCATCAAGTATTCAATATACTGAAGCGACTGGTCGCTTCATTAATGGCTCAGAGTATTATGCTGATCCAATGGATGCTGTAGCGGTTAAAGATATCATGATTAGATACGCAAAATCTCAAGCGACCATCAATTCAATGTTCCCTAGATCTCGCACAAACAATCGTTACTGTTCTACAATGCATTTAGATAGACTGAATAGTGCAAGAACAATTGAGCAATTGCGAGATGCGACTACTGGCAAGTTTTCAGTAATTAATTTATTACACTGGCAAAACGGCACAATTGAATTCAGACAAGCGAGCGGTACAATTGAAGCTGACAAAATTATCAATTGGGTTTTGTTCCTAATTAACCTTGTTCACCACACCGTTGAAAACCGAATTGAAAATGGTTCAAGTTCAGAAACAATTTCAACACCAGAACAAGTGTTCAGATCTGGTTCTAGGATTGGTTTGATTTACTCAATGTGTCGTTCAAATGGTGGTTCTAATGTAACCGATTTAATGAACGCGACGGGAACAACCGCAATTAATATCAGAGCCAGAATATCAGAGATCAGAGCGAGGTTAAGTGATGATGCAGTGGTTACCCACACCATGCAAGCGAATGGCAATTCATACGGTGATGGTCAAGACTTGGCACGCTACGAAATACTTAGCGAATATCAAACACAATCCACTGGTGCCAGATTAATGCCAGACAATAGAATTGGTTTGGAAAGTGTTTGGTCTGGATTATCAGACGAGCTTTTTGAATGGTGGCAAAATAGAATAACCGAGCTTTCCAGATCATAATCTGGAAAGCCGATCATACACCAGAAAAGCTCGCTTAACGGCGGGCTTTTTTTTTATTTGCCGTACAGCTGCTTTTTGCTGGTTGTGTATATCCATACATTAGTCCCACGTTATCCCACTCAGTAACCAGTACAATTGTTCTGGTGAGGTACCCTATGAGTTTATCTGGATCGGTCGGGATCGGGCATGGATGCATAGGCATACCCCTATATGTCGGGCAATCGGGCAGATGGGGTTTACACTCTGTTCCCCACCAACAATTACCACAAAAAAATGCAGAGTTAGCAGCAAGTACCTTGACACCACAAAAAAAATTTTTAAAAAAAATACATTGACCTATCCCATATAAGTCCATACGGTACTGAACAAAGTAAAAATGGGGAAGTAGATGCCTACATACCGTGTAAATTATGGAACCTCTTTTGAGTTTGAGGCTCAAGGTCCAGAGGAGGTTGTTCCTGTGATGCAGTCGCGTCATAAGATAGCTGGCATGGACGATGAGCGTGCTTTTATGCGTAGATCTGCGATGGAGATGTGCGAGTGGAACGGTAAAAATTATTATTATTGCACAAGAAAAACGTATGCGAATAGCATGATGAAAAATGGTTTACTAGAATGTGTTGATTAAATTTTAATATTTTGCTAAGAATGTTTTAAATATTTTACATAACGGAGATTTTGCATGGCATTACCCCCAATGGGACCGATGAGTCCTCCTTCCCCACCACTTGGCGGCCCTCAACCAAACATGGGTCCCTCGCCTATGCCTCCGATGGGTATGGGAATGCCTCCCCCACCTCCTCCGATGCCTCCAATGGCGGCGCCGATGGCACCTCCGACAATTAATCCATCTCAAAATGGAGGTCAATCTTTTGGCGGTGATGCTGGTGGTCGCAAGACTTTCAGTCAGTATTTACAATCTATGAACACATCTTTTCCACCGACACCCGCTGCCCCGCCTCCTATGTCTGGTGGTATTGGCAATGGTGCGCCTTTGATGCCGCCTTTAGCAATGATGGGTGGGGGAGCTGTTCCGCGCAGTACGATGATTGGCAGAGAGCCACATAGGTTAGCGTATATTAATCCTGGTGAAGAGATGATGCTTCGTGCATCTGGCGGCACTGGCGAACCTGGACCCATGGGTGTTCCTGCTTTCCGTGGTGGCGGTTTTAGCCCCGGATTTGGCGAAGGATTTGGTTTTGGTGGCGGCGGTCCTGGAGATGGATTTGATGACGCTGACTTTGGTGGCTTTGATTATGGCATGGATACTGATAGTGGTAACATCGGCGCTGCCCCTGGTGATATTGATCCTGGCTTTATTGATGCTTTAGCTCAAGCAGCTGTAGACAATAGTTATTTTGATGCTTTTGAGACGGATCCAGATAAACTAGCGGATCAAGTTGCTTTTGAATCTATAAGTTCGCAGGTACCCGACCTGATTGGCCCGAATGCGCCTGTTTCCAATGTTGATGCTCAAAATGTTGTTGCATTAGCGACAGAAGCGTTTGATCCTTATAAAGATGTTGTTGATTTTAATACAGCTTCGACGCTACCTTCTATTGAGTCGTCGCCTATTGCGACAGATGTAAACCAAGATCCAACTCAAGCTTATTTAGATAGCTTAACAAAGCCATCAATTCAAACAGGAGCTAATAATTTTATTGACGCTGTGGCGATGCAATATAATGATCCTAATCAATCAACTATTGGTCCATTTACAGGTTTCAATATTGTTGACGCTGCTAATTTAAGTGCCGGAACCGTAACACCTAACATGATGCCTCCTGGTTATCAGCCCAAACCTGACGAGCCAACTTTTGAGGGTTTAACTTCTAATGCGCCTTCTATGTCAATGAATATGGGTCGCATAGATCCAAATTTAGGTGCGCCTATGGCGCCTGATTATGGTAATTTAAATATTGATATGGGTACAGATAATCTAGGCGGTGTTGGCGTTGGTGCTGAAGATCCTACTTTTGGTTATAACATTGATATGGAAAGTGATCCTTTCCCTGGCGCAAGTGCATTTACAGGACTTGATGCTCAAATGCCAACTGGGATTCAAGATCCATCAGGGGCATCTAATATACCTCAAATTTCTCAAGCGATGCAAAATGCTGTAACTGAGGCTCCTAATGTAAATGAAATAGCAAACATACAAGCTGCTGATGTGTATGGTTTACCTAACACTGGACTTGATACATCATTTTCTGCGGCACAATTTGCAGATACTTTAAATCCACAAGGTCCTACTGTTACTCCGTCTATTCCAGAATTGACAGGCCCTGCTTTAGCAGAAGCAACAATGGGCGCTCCAATTGGTGATCCTGCTATGGACAGAAGAGAAGCTGCGTTTGGTGATATGAACACTCCAGAGACAGATTTTGGCACTTTAGAGGCTTCTTTAAGTTCTTCTCCATCTAATATAGATCCTTTATCTAGTATTGATCTAAGTATGGATAATTTAGGTGGCGTTCTTGGTACCGTAGATCCAAATAATCTTCCTAAAGAAGGAGAAACTCAAAAACTTAATTTACCTTTTGAGAAAGTTATGGATCTTGTAGATGATCGTATTGCTGTTCAAAAAGAAATTGATGATGCTGGCTTTAATCCTCTTAGCTTATTGCCATTTGGTAGTTTATTAGGAACTTCACCTAAAAGAAGGCAAAAAGCTATTACTCAAGTTTTAAATCAAAGTGGCGGTTCTGGTTTACTTGGCACTGGTATAGGCGGTGCCACAGGTGTTCTTGGCACTGGTGCTGTTCAATTTAACCCTGTTTATGATAAAGACGGTAATTTTGTAGGTTCCCAAGGTGTTGACGATAAAGGTAATACTGTGAGCTACATGGGCGATAGGCAAAATTTAGGTGGTTATTTTGATTCTGAAGGAAATAACAAAGAAATATCAGCGGCAATTGAGGGATACCAAGCTTCAATAGAAGGTGGTGGTCCTGATTCTCCTGGTGGGTCTGAAGGTCCTGATGAGCCATACAATCCTTGTCAGCCTGGTTTTGAGTTAGATCCAGAAACAAATACTTGTGTTCCTATTGATGTTGTTGGCGGAGGTGGCGGTTCTTCTGAGATGACACCAATTATCAGGCCGATAACACCTCCTGTAACGACACCAGTAGAGCCAGATCCACAGCCCGCACCAGTTGTAAGTCCTGTTTTAAGAATGCCAAAACAGTTTAATATGGGCGGTGCGACTTCAGGATCCAACTTAGATGGTGCGATTAGTAGGTTACTAAGCTCGATGTCATGAATGAAATTAGCAAGTTTACAGATTTTTTAACGGATGAGGAACTTGCTACAGTAGCTCCTATGTTAGAACGCCTAACGACGTTGGACGATAGGGCTGAAAAACAAAAAGATTTCATGTCTTTTGTAAATCATGTGTGGCCTCAGTTTATTGAGGGGCGTCATCACAAGGTTTATGCTGAAAAGTTGCAAGCTGTGGCAGATGGTAAGATAAAAAGGCTTATTATTAATATGCCGCCACGTCATACTAAGAGCGAATTTGCCTCTTATTTGTTTCCAACGTGGCTTATGGGCCGAGATCCTACTAAAAAAATCATTCAAGCGACTCACACGGCTGAATTAGCTGTTGGTTTTGGTCGAAAAGTAAAGAATTTAATTGATAGCGAGGATTTTAGGGACATTTTTCCTGATGTTAAGCTTGCATCAGACGCAAAAGCCTCTGGTCGTTGGAGTACCAACGGCGGTGGGGAGTATTACGCGGTTGGTGTGGGCGGTGCTTTGGCTGGCCGTGGTGCTGATTTGGCTATTATTGACGATCCAGTGTCTGAGCAAGACGCTTTAAGCGCTACTGCGTTAGATAATATCTACGAATGGTATACTTCTGGCCCAAGACAGCGTTTACAGCCAGGCGGTTCGATCATTATTGTTATGACCAGATGGTCTATTAGGGACTTAACGGCTAAAGTTTTGCAAAGACAGAGCGAAAAAGGTGCAGATAAGTGGGATATAGTGGAATTTCCCGCAATTATGCCCTCTGGAACCTCTTTATGGCCTGAATACTGGGCTTTAGATGAGTTAGAGAGCGTAAAAGCCTCTATTCCTGTTGCTAAATGGAATGCTCAATATATGCAAAATCCCACTGCTGAAGAGGGTGCAATCATTAAAAGAGAGTGGTGGAAGCAGTGGAATAAGGAAGATCCACCCCCTTGTAGTTACATTATTCAAAGTTACGATACGGCATTTAGTAAGAGTGACAGGGCTGACTACTCTGCTGTTACAACTTGGGGTATTTTTACTGAAGATGAGACAAATGAAGACCATATTATGCTTTTAGACGCTGTTAAAGGGCGTTGGGAGTTCCCACAACTCAAGCATGAAGCAAATGAGCTTTACAAGTTGTACGAGCCTGATATGGTTTTGATAGAGCAGAAGGGGTCTGGTATGCCGTTGACGCAAGAGTTGCGCCGGATTGGTATTCCTGTAACGCCTTTTACTCCGAGCCGTGGTGCAGACAAGTTTACAAGGATGCATTCTTGCGCTCCTGTGTTTGAAAGTGGAATGGTTTGGTGTCCTGATACGAATTTTTCTGATGAAGTTATGGAAGAATGTGCTTCTTTTCCCAATGGTGAACATGATGACTTGGCAGATTCGATGACACAGGCTATACTAAGATTTAGACAAGGTGGTTTTATTACAACGCCCACCGATTATGATGATGACGATGAGTATGCTTATAACAAGCGTAGAGAGTATTATTAAAGGAGAGTAAGATGCCAAATGTTGGAGGAAAGAAGTTTCCATATACAGAAGCAGGTATAGCTGCTGCTAAACGAGCTGCTGTTGGTATGCGTGGTGGGGGTGAACCTGCTGGAGCAGCCGATAGCAAATTGATTATGCGACTTTTACAAGAGTTAGCAGAGGGTGAAGCTGTTGCCCGTGGCAATAGAGCTTCTGCAATGGAAGCATTAGACTCTGGTGCAAAAATGTCTGATCTTGATATGGACGCTATAAACATGGCATTAGGCAGGGGCGTTACAAAATCTATTAGGCCAAGAGCTAGACCTCAAGGCATGATGTATGGCGGTAAGGTTAAAAAGGGCAAAGTTAAAAAGTATAAAGGCGGCGGTTGTGTTATGGCTGGTCGTGGTGGCAATTTTAAAGGAGTAAAGTAATGGCTGGGAAGAAAAAAACTTTTGTAGAATCTCAACCTGAAGGATCTTTAAAAGGTTCTATTTTTGATTATGTCCCAGATGCTTTACAAGTTGGTAATTACCTTAGACAGTTTATGTCTAAAAAAGATTCAGAACCACAATCAGGTACTGGAAAAGCTGTTATGAAAGGCCGTGGCACTAAATTTAAAGGAGTAAAGTAATGAAAGAAGATAGCGGTATGGTTAAGACACCTAAGACACCCACAGATGGCAACAGCCAAAATAAAATGGGTGTTATGACTCAATCTTATGAGAAAGTGAAAAAGGCTCCAATTGAGGGCGGAACTGGTGCGGGTAATGCTCGTGGTGGTGGCGCTGCTTTGCGTGGAACCAGATTTTCTGGCGTAAAATAATACTTGAAAAGGATTTTTAATGTTTCAAGTTTCGAGGTTGGGGTGGAGTAAGATAGCTATGAGTGGTTACCTCCCTACAGTCATAGTTGGCGGATGCAATTTCACCTCAACACCTATATAGGAGATTTAAATGGCTATTGAAGATGATATGGGTCCAGGTGGTGTACCTGAAATACCTGTAGTACCAAACCAACAAGTTCCTGTTGAGGTGACCGAAATACCTGCTGACCCAGGTGTTTTTGAATTTAATGACGGCAGCGCCGTTATTGGCGAGTATGAATCTTCAGAAGATACTCCTCCGCAAATTCCTTTTGATGGTAATTTAGCAGAAGTTATGGAAGAAGACGCTCTTGGACGGCTATCGTCAGATCTTGTTGGATCTATTTTAGACGATTTATCTTCAAGAGAAGACTGGGAAGACACTTATAAAAAGGGTCTTGAGTTTTTAGGAATGCAAACAGAAGACAGAACAGAACCTTTCGAGGGTGCTTCTGGGGTAATACACCCGCTATTGGCTGAATCAGTTACGCAATTCCAAGCGCAAGCTTATCGTGAGCTACTTCCAGCTTCTGGGCCTGTTCGAGCGCAAGTTATTGGAGCGCAGAACGAAATGCTTGTTAAGCAAGCAGAGCGTGTTAAAGATTATATGAATTATATGATTACTTATGAGATGGAAGAGTATGATCCTGAGTTAGATCAAATGCTTTTTTATCTTCCTGTAATTGGGTCTACATTTAAGAAAGTTTATTTTGATCCTTTAAAGCAGCGTGCTGTAAGTAAGTTTATTCATGCTGAAGATCTTATTGTTCCTTATGGAGCGACAGACTTAGCGTCTTCTCCACGCATTACGCATAGAATATCTATGGATTCAAACGAAGTTAGAAAGCTACAGTTAGCTGGGTTTTATAGTGACATTGATATTCCTGAAGATGGTTATGGTGAGTCAGATTCAAATGAAGTTACTGAGTCAATTGATGACATTCAGGGCGTACATCCTTCTAACGCATCTCGTGATTTAGTTTTATACGAAATACATACATCTTTGGACCTAGAGGGTTTTGAAGATGTTGGTATGGATCAAGAGCAAACAGGATTAAAACTTCCTTACATTGTAACTATTCTTGAAGATAACAATGAGATATTAAGCATTAGACGCAACTATGATGAAATAGAACCTATGAAACGTCAGAAACAATATTTTGTTCATTATAAGTTTTTGCCTGGTCTTGGTTTTTATGGCCTTGGCTTAACACATATGATTGGTGGCCTAGCTCAAGCTTCTACTTCTATTTTACGTCAGCTTATTGACGCTGGCACATTGGCTAACTTACCAGCAGGATTTAAAGCGCGTGGCGCTCGTATTAGAAACGATGACGACCCACTGCAACCAGGAGAGTTTAGAGACATTGATGTAGTAGGTGGAGACTTGCGTGGTTCCCTTATGCCACTGCCGTTTAAAGAGCCATCAGGTACTCTTTACAATCTCTTAGGTACTTTGGTCGATGCTGGACGTAGGTTCGCTTCTATGGCTGATTTAAAAATAGGTGAGATGGGTGGTGAAACACCTGTTGGCACAACAATGGCGATTATGGAGCGTGGTACAAAGGTTATGTCTGCAATCCATAAGAGATTACATTACTCACAAAAGATTGAATTTAAATTATTAGCTAAGATATTTGGTGAGGGCTTACAGCCTTATCCTTACGCTCCGTCTATGGAAGTAGGTCCAGAAATTAAAGCACAAGACTTTGATCAACGTGTAGATGTTTTACCGGCCAGTGATCCTAATATATTCTCTATGTCACAAAGAATTGCATTGGCTCAAAGTGAATTACAGTTAGTGCAGTCTAATCCAGAAATACATGGTGGACCACAAGGACTTTATCAAGCATACAGAAAAATGTATGAGGCTTTAGGTGTGACTAATATTGAGGCTATATTACCGCCTCCACCACCACCGCCTCCCCCTGTTAATGCTGCAAAGGAAAACCAAAACGCTCTTATGGGTCAACCATTGCAAGCTTTTCCAGAGCAAGACCATCAAGCGCATATAGAAACACACTTAGCTGTTATGGCTACATCTGCGGTTCAAATGAATCCAAATGCTGTTATGGCTCTTCAAGGTCATATTCAAGAACACATTGGCCTTATGTCAGAAGCGCAAGCACAAGCACAGGTTATGCAAAGTATTCCACCTGAAGTACAGCAAGATCCACAGCAAATGGAAATGATGATGCAACAAATCAAACCACAAATTGATAAAATTGCAGCACAAATCATTGCAGACACAACAGAACAGTTAGCGCAAGCTGTAACACCACCACCACAAGAAGATCCTCTTGTTGCAATTAGGCAACAGGAATTGCAAATTAAAGCTGCTGACTTACAGCGTAAAGACGATGAGTTTGTAGCAAGGCAAGAAATGGAGAAAGAAAAAGAGCGTAATGATACTCTTATTGCTCAACAGCGTATTGATATTTCAGAAGATGCGTTGAAAGACAAAACTAGAATTGCAGAAGATCGCATTCAAACTCAAAGAGACATTGCTGAATTTAATGCTAGACAAAAAGGAATGAATTAATGGTTTCTTCTGTAAGACAAAAAATTATAAATCAAATAAGAGCAGCAAAAAGAGGTGTTCAAAGTGCCGTTGAAAAAGGGGTCGAGTCCGCAAACGATAAGATACAACGTGTCCAAGCTGATATCAGAGGGGTATCCTCAGAAGCAAGCAGTAGCGATAGCGTTGAGCCAAAAAAAGAAATCAAAAAAGCAAAGCCCAAAGCAAAAGCGAAAAAAAGTACAAAAAAAAGCACTGGGCGGAGTAATAAAAAAGATTAGTCCAATATCAAGACCCCAGAGGTTTAAAGGTATTTTATAATTTTGTGGTAATATTACTTGTATTTCCCTGAAGATCCTATATTTTGTCTTTAGGAGGTACTATGGAAGCTATAAGTTTAGCAGACTATCTACTAAAAAGTATTCGTGAGCGCGATGGTAGATTGAAAGATAAGCTTGCGGACAATTCGATTAAATCATTTGAAGAATATCGGTACGTTGTAGGCGAAATACGCGGAATGGCCTACGTTGAAGACGAAATTAAAACCGCGATGAAAGGTATAGAGCTTGACGATGACTAACAAGAAATTATTCGTCCCAGAACACGTTGCAAGAGCAGCGGCAAAAGACAAAAAAGTTTCTTCAGAACTACCAAAGCCCTTAGAAACAGCATTTGGTAAGAAGAAGGAAGAAAATAAAAATGAAAGTGACCCCTCTAATTTAGAGCCATCTGCCCTGGAAAGACTTCCACAGCCTACTGGTTATAGGGTTTTGATTATTCCTTACTATCCCAGCGCAAAAACAAAAGGGGGCATTATTGTTCCTGATGCCGTTAGGGAAAGGGAAAGTTTTGCAACAGTATCTGCTTATGTCGTTAAATTAGGACCTGACGCCTATAAAGACGCCCAAAAGTTCCCAAGTGGTTCGTGGTGTTCTGAAAAGTCATGGGTTCTTATAGGAAGATATAGTGGAAATAGGTTCAAAGTGGACGGACTTGAGGTTCGTATCATAAATGACGACAATATTATTGCAACAATACTTGACCCCACAGACATTTCATATGTATAAAGAACAGGAGAGCAGGAAAAATGGCTATGAATGAAGAAGTTCGTGAAGAAGAAATTAAAGAAGATGGTTCTTCTATTGTTGAAATAGAAGAAGAAACAACTTCAGATGAGGTTGAAGCATCTACTAAAGAAAAAGAAGAAACCCGAACAAATGTTCGTGAAGATTCTAAAACTTCAGATGGAGATGAGGAACTAGCGTCTTTTAGTGACAATGTTCAGCGTCGAATAAACCAACTAACAGCTAAACGTAAGCAAGCTTCAGAAGAAGCTCAAGCAGCCTACCAATACGCCCAACAAAAAGAATTAGAAAATCAAAAGTTAAAACAAAGGTTGGGAAATTTAGATAAAGGCTACATGAATGAGTACGAAGGTCGTGTTGTTTCTCAGGAAACTCAAGCAAAACGTGCTTATGCAGACGCGCATGAAGCTGGTGATGTTGAGAAAATGGCAGAAGCCCAATCTGCTATCTCTCAAATAGCAATAGAAAAAGAAAGATTAAGAATTCAAAAAGCGCGTGCTGCTACAAATCAACAAGTAGCGCAACAACAGCAACAAATGCAAGCGCAACAGCCTCAACAAATGCAACAGGCTCAAGTTAATCAAGCACAAGAAGATCCAAAACTTAAAGAATGGCTTTCTAATAATGAATGGTTTGGAAAAGATCGTGTAATGACTCGTGCAGCGCAAGCAATACATGAACAATTAGTTTTAGAAGAAGCGTATGATCCGTCAAGCAAAGAATATTATTCTGAGATTGACAAAAGATTGCGTGTTGAAATACCAAATAAATTTACAAAGGATGATAAGAAAAACGCTCAAGCTATCACTCCTTCGTCTGGTAACGGACGGTCTTTAAAAAGTGGGCGGAAAAAATCGGTTGAATTAACACCGGGTCAAGTCGCATTTGCTAAGAAAATGAGGATTCCTCTTGATACATATGCAAAAGAAGTGGCTAAATTAGAAAATCGGAGAGACTAATGACAGATAGGACAGCACGCGAAACAACAGCGCGGGAGAGTACACAAAGACCTCAAGAATGGCGTCCAGGATCAGCATTGCAAGCTCCGGAACCACCAATTGGTTTTAAACACCGTTGGATACGCGAATCCGTAATGGAATTCGACGATAAGACTAACGTTCATAAAAAACGGCAAGAAGGATGGGACCTTGTTCGCGCAGAGGAATACCCAGATTATGCAGGACCAATAGTAGATGAGGGAAGAAACGCTGGCATTATAGGTGTTGGTGGTCTTGTTCTCGCTCGTATCCCCGTCGAAATGGCAGAGCAGCGGAATAGGCACTATCAAGGTGTCTCTAAACAACAAATGGAAGCAGTGGATCGTGATTGGATGCGTGAAAACAATCCAGCCATGCCGAAACTTGCTCCACAACGTAAATCCTCTGTAAGCTTCGGCTCAGTCCGAAGTACAGCAAAAAACTCTGAAGGAGAGTAAAGATGGCAAATCAAGACGCTGCCTTCGGTTTACGTCCTGTTGGTCGAATAGGGGGAACCCCTTTCACTGGTGGACAAAACCGATACAGAATCGCCGCAAACTACGGTACATCTATCTTCCAAGGTGACATGGTAATGCAAGTCACTGGTGGCGGTGTAGAAATACACGCCGATGGCGGAACAGTACCTATTGTTGGTGTGTTCAACGGTTGCACTTACACAGATCCTACATCTGGTGAGGTAACATTTAGTAACTATTACCCTGCAAGCACTAATGCTTCTGATATCATTGCTTTTATCATTGATGACCCTATGGTTGTTTTTGAAATTCAAGCAGATGCGGCATTCCCAATTGCAGATTTGTTGGGTAATTTTGATGTCGTATATACAAGTGCTGGGAGTACCGTAACAGGTATATCTGGTTCTGAATTGAAAGTGACTGATGGAGGAACAGCAACTACGCTACCTCTAAAAGCCATTGATATTTCTCAAGATCCTGAGAATAGCGACGTTTCGTCAGCTAACACTAACGTGAAAGTTGTTATCGGTAACCATATATTCGGCGTCAAAGGCGCTGGGTTAGCATAAGGAGATTGAGTTATGGCTATATCACGTTCACAACTCGTTAAAGAGCTAGAGCCGGGCCTCAATGCCTTGTTCGGAATGGAGTATGCTCGTTATGAAGGCGAACACGCTGAAATCTTTGATACAGAATCCTCGGATCGAGCTTTCGAAGAAGAAGTGATGTTGGTCGGATTTGGCAACGCTCCGACAAAAACTGAGGGAGCTGGAGTCGATTTTGATGACGCTAATGAAGCATACACTGCTCGTTATTCGCATGAAACCGTCGCTTTGGCTTTCGCATTAACTGAAGAAGCAATTGAAGACAATCTATATGATCGTCTTGGCGCACGCTATACAAAGGCTCTTGCCCGATCTATGGCTCACACTAAGCAGGTTAAAGCTGCTGCTGTGCTGAACAATGCGTTTAATTCAAGCTATACTGGTGGAGATGGTGTAGAGCTTTGTTCTACAGCGCACCCACTTGGCGCAGGTGGTACATTTGCAAACGAACCATCAACTGCAGCTGATCTTAACGAAACATCGTTAGAAAATGCTTTGATTGATATTTCAACTTTTGTAGATGAAAGAAATATGATTATTGCCCTTCGTGGAGCAAAAATGATAATTCCACCTCAGTTGCAATTCATTGCAGATCGTTTGCTAGAATCGACTTTACGTCCTAGCACTGCTGATAATGACATCAACGCAGTAAAGAATATGGGAATGGTTCCAGAGGGTTACACAGTTAACCACTTCTTAACAGACCCTGATGCGTTCTTTATTAAAACAGACGCTCCAAATGGATTTAAACACTTTGAGCGTTCACCCATGCGTACAAACATGGAAGCTGACTTTGATACAGGTAACATGAGATTTAAAGCTCGTGAGCGTTACTCGTTTGGATTCAGTGATCCTCGTTGTGTATATGGGTCACCAGGAGCTTAATTGCTTTTGTGAATTAATCAAAAAGGCGGCTTTAGGTCGCCTTTTTTTTAACTTAATTAGGAGAAAATTATGGACTGGATTACAGGTCGATTAAAAGAACCTTCAAGCTACGGAGCTGCGGCTGTTGTGGGTGTTGGATTAGGTATTCTACTAACACTGCCAATATTAACTTGGGCAGGTATTATCTGCGCTATATTCGGATTGGTTCTTAAAGAAAAATCAAGCGAATAAGTATGTATGAATACGCTATAAAAGAAGTTGTCAAAGTTGTTGATGGCGACACAATTGATGTCGTCATTGACTTAGGTTTTGATCTTTCTAAAAAAGAAAGAATAAGACTTGCTGGTATTGATACTCCTGAAAGCAGAACTAGAGATTTAGAAGAAAAAAAAATGGGTTTAGAAGCAAAAGAACATTTGCAAAATAAACTTAATAATTGTGAAAATATTACAGTTAAAACAGAAAAAGATGGAAAATATGGCAGAATGTTAGGTTGGTTATATTGTGAAGATAAAAGTATTAACCATGCAATGATTTCTGAAGGGTATGCGTGGAAATACGATGGGGGTAAAAAAGTTAAAAGTTTAGAGGCTTTAAAGTCTATTAGAGCTTTAATTACTTAACCCTTTCTTTTTGTTAAAAGGTGGTGTATCGTAAAGATACCTTGACAGTCGCATTGGGCGGCTGACATTTGCCTAGACAAGGAGACACACATGGCTAATACAACATTTTCAGGAGCAGTCCGCTCCGAAAACGGATTTAAAGTAGTATCTAAAAATTCTACAACAGGTGCATACACTGATACAGCGGTTATTGCCTCAACAGGTATTGTCACAAATAAATATGTAAAACACGTCGGTTTTGCGACAGGTGTTACTGTTAACACTACAGCAGGGGACAGCCCAGCTATTGGTGAATTTACTCAACCAGCAAACACAATCATCACAGATATTAAAATCTGGTGTGTTACTGCTCCTGTAATTGGGACTGGTGATATAGGGTATGAAGTTGGAACCAGTAGTTCTGGCGCACAAATCGTTGCCGCTCAAACAGACGAAATTCTTGATGGTGGTACTACGGTTGTTCAAAACAACGTAACCACAACCTCTTTAGTTTTGCAAACTCAAGACGGTACTACTGCACCAGCTTCTGTTCAATACACAAGTGCAGAAAGGACTATCTATTGTAACATCACAAACACTGTTGATGCGACAACTGCCGGATCTTTCACATTTATCATTGAGTACGTCCAAGTTGCGTAACCATTAATTAAGGTAGGGGGAAACCCCTACCGTTTTTATAAAGGAGAAATAAATGGCTGATGCTGTAGCGACGCAGACACTTATAGATGGTGATAAAAAAGTAGTTCAAAAATTTACTAATATTTCTGATGGCTCTGGTGAATCTGCGGTTGTTAAAGTTGATGTAAGTGCTTTAGCTACAAATTCTCGTGGTGATGCTTGTACAGGTGTTGTCATAGAGAAAATATGGTGGCAGTGCATTGGAATGAAAGTCCAAATACTTTGGAATGCTTCAACTAATGTTTTTTGTATTGAATTAGGTGAAAATCAAAGTGGTAATCACGATTACACCAATTTTGGTGGTTTGCCTAACAATGCTGGTAGCGGAAAAGATGGAGATGTCCTTTTCACAACTGTAGGTCATACTAGTGCAGATACTTATACAATAATTATGTCTATGCGAAAAGAGTATGGCTAAATCTAAAAAAGGCGAAATGCCTAAACGTAATAAGAAAAACTTCCGCCCCACAAAGTCTGGGGCGGGAATGACAAAAGCTAGTGTTAAGGCTTATAATGGAAGGGAAACTTAAATTATGACTGTATCTGGCTCTAAAAACTTTGAATTAGATGTAGCAGAATATATTGAAGAAGCTTTTGAACGTTGTGGTTTGGAAGTTAGAACTGGTTATGATTTAAAAACAGCTAAAAGATCTATGAATCTTTTATTTGCAGATTGGGCTAATCGAGGTATCAATCAATGGACAATAGCACAAAGAAGTTTTACTGTTACAAGTAATGATGGTCAATATGATTTAAATGCAGATGTAATAGATATTTTATCTTTAGTAATACAAAGAGATAGCACTGATTATTCTTTAGATAGAATAAGTAGAGATGCTTATTTAAATATTCCTACAAAATCTACTCAAAGCAGACCTACACAATATTTTTTAGATAGGCAAATAACTCCAAATTTAAAATTATGGCCTCTACCTGACAATAGTACAGACGTTATATATTATGATGCTTTAGTTCGTTTAGACGATGCAGACACATTTGTAGATACTATACAGGTTCCTTTTAGATTTTATCCAGCGTTAGCAGCTGGCTTGGCTTATTATATAGCGGTTAAAAAGGCTCCTGATAGAATACCTTTATTAAAACCAATGTACGAAGAAGAACTAGGTAGAGCTATGGATGAAGATAGAGATAGATCTTCTTTTCAAGTCTCACCTCAATTGAGAAGTTATAGATATGTCTAAGTATGCCTCAGATAAACGAGCATACGGTATATCAGACCGTTCTGGCTTCAGATACAGACTTAAAGATATGCGTAAAGAATGGACAGGTTTACTTGTTGGAAAAGATGAGTGGGAATCTAAGCAACCTCAATTAACTCCCGTTAGATCCCCCGCAGACCCTCAAGCACTCAGGAACGCCCGTCCGGATAGGGTGGAACCAGCAGTCACTGTTCTTCTTCCATTTGATGCGTTCAGGTCGGGGTCCAGCGGTTC
>Ga0080013_1002258_pt1 | contig 23110 bp, 18 predicted proteins | sample ETNvirenome_6_85_FD_69236 | JGI IMG/M metagenome (GOLD analysis project Ga0080013, IMG submission 69236) | Marine viral communities from the Pacific Ocean - ETNP_6_85 (SPADES assembly) (version 2) | ecosystem: Environmental > Aquatic > Marine > Oceanic | place: Pacific Ocean | collected 2013-06-19
GCCAAAGACATCGAGATTGTAGAAGAATTCTTTCAAGATTATATATATAATGAAAAGGACTATGATTTTATTTATGACGATAGATTTGAAATGATCGACAAAGGCAGAGAATATAGAGAGCATTTACGAACCCAAGGATTTATGTTCCGGAAGAATACAAATGCCTTCCCATGTTGGAAAGTTATAGTAGATAGAGGTAATAAGTAATAAACTTAGATTTTAGACTTTTTAATAACTATTTAATGGGAGACAGATCTTTGTAAATAAGGAGACGTATATGTCATCGAACACTATGTTAAAACAGGCAATCATTGATGCCAACGCTTTGCGGGAAGTCGCTCTTAAGAATGCGGAATCTATTGTGGTCCAAAAATATTCGGGTCAAATTAGAGAAGCAGTCGATATTATGCTGGAGCAAGATGAAGAATTAATGGGGGCCGATCTAGAAATGGGTGGTGAAGTCGAAGGCGCCCCCCTCCCATCGGATATTGAAAAGCAAGCACCACTTGCTGCTACTGATGGCGAAGCGCTATGTCCATGCCCTGACGAAGGGGGCACTATTGAAGTCGACTTCCAAGATTTGAAAAGAATTATGGCGGATCTCGACGACGATGAGGAGCAGGAGCCACTTCCAGGACCTACCCCCGATGAGGTGTTACCTCCGGAGGGCGACGAAGAGTTGGATATAGGATTGGGTGCACTCCAAGAAGATGAAGATATTGAATATGATCTTTCGGATCTTCTAGCAGAGGAACAAACCGACACCTTGGGCATGCCCGCTGATGTTGACGAAGAAGAAGCGGCAGAAAAGGGTACCGAACAGGAGGACGATCCGCCCGAAGTAGTACCCACGTCGGGAGTCACCGAGAATGCAGCGCGGGTTCAAATGCAAGAGTCGGCAAAGAAGACTACTAGAGTCCTCAGAGAAAATACGTCATTAACCAAAAAGAATTCAAAAATTATTAAAGAGAATAAGTCTTTGAAGGATAGGCAGAAGTCAATCCTGACGGAAAACCAAGACTTGAAAAGTATTCTCAAGAAACTTTCCAACACATTAGAAGAGGCAAACCTCTCTAATGCAAAACTAGTTTATACGAATCGTGTTCTAACTAGCAACTCCTTGAATGAGCGGCAAAAACAAAGAATTGCCGAAGCTATCAATGGTGCCGATTCAGTCGAAGCAGCGAAGTCTATCTACGAGACACTTCAAAGCGCAGTGGGATCATCTCTTGAATCCAAGAGTAATTCAAAATCACTGAGCGAGGTAATCGTTAGGGGTAACACTACAATGCTAAGACAACAACAAAAAGAAAGAAAGCAAGATCCTTTTATGCATCGCATGAAGAAACTTGCAGGCATTTAATTCATTTAAGGAGGAAAAAAAGATGTCTATTTTAGAGAAACTAACGGAAGGCATCGTTAGTCGAGATCTTAGTAAGGACGGTCACGCCATTGTTGATAAATGGGAAAAGACTGGACTTTTAGAGGGACTCGAAGACGATACCAAACGTAATAACATGGCAGTCTTGCTTGAAAACCAAGCAAAAGAACTGCTTCGAGAAGCGTCCACTATGGCAGTTGGTCAAGATGTTGAGGGTTTTGCAGCCGTCGCATTTCCAATTGTTCGTCGTGTATTCGCTGGATTGATTGCTAATGATTTAGTATCAGTTCAACCTATGAGTCTGCCAAGTGGACTTATCTTCTTCCTGGATTTTACCTATGGTGGAACTCCTGGAGAAGACTCGCGCTTGGATAACCTAACGGGTACTTCCCTCTTTGGTGGTGGCAAAGTTGCTGCTGGCATCGTGGACGGTATCAGTTTGACTGGGGATGATATTTCAACATCGTTCTACAACTTGAACAATGGTTATTCTTCGCCTACTGGAACTAACGAAACTCAAATTGCTACAGCAGTAGCGTCTGGGTCAATCGGAGGAACCACCGCAGCTGATGCTGAAATTGAGAAACTTTGTCGGTATGACCCTGATATTCCTTCAGGAACTGCCGTTGCTGTTGCTTCATTGAGCGGCACGCAATTGGATCAGTTGAGTTATGATGATTTGGTGAGTATTACTCGTAATCCTCTCACTGGTCGTCAAGCACGTCGTTTGAGCGCCCTTAGTGGTTCCTCATCTACCGTGGTTAATGTGTTTAGTGTGCAGACTGGTTCGGAAACGACTGATAGTTTGATGGAGTCTTTGACCGGCGCCGTTGCTACTAGTTACGTCCAAACTGATAACTTCACCGGAGGCGCAGGCGATCCTGGTTCTGTTTTGGCAACGCAACGCTGGGGACTGGAGAATAATCCAGATATTCCTGAAATCGACATCAAGGTCGATAGTGTGGCGGTGACAGCAAGCACCAAGAAACTGAAAGCAAAATGGACCCCTGAATTGGGACAAGATTTGAACGCTTATCACAACCTCGATGCCGAAGTTGAATTGACAAGCATTCTGTCTGAACAAATTGCTCTCGAAATCGACCAAGAAATTTTGGAAGATTTGGTAAAAGGCGCTAAAGCTGGCACTTATTACTGGAGTCGTCGTCCTGGGAAGTTCTTAACCCGCGACACTGGTGCTCGGGTAACAGGATCGGATGTTGGTGACTTTACTGGCAACGTGTCGGAATGGTACGAGACTCTTCTCGAAACCGTGAATGACATTTCCGCTCAAATTCATCGTAAGACGCTTCGCGGTGGAGCAAACTTTATCGTTTGTGGTCCTGAAGTATCTAACATTCTTGAGTTTACCTCGGGCTTTAAAGCACGAGTAACTCATGATGATGATAAGGGCAATGCTGGTGCGGTTAACGTCGGTAACATTTCCAAGAAATGGGACGTCTATGTAGACCCCTACTTCCCACGAAACGTGTTGCTGATCGGACGTAAAGGATCCTCTTTCCTAGAGAGTGGATATGTATACGCTCCGTATGTGCCGTTGCAAACCACACCCACTATCTTTGGTATTGAAGACTTCGTGCCCCGTAAGGGTGTCATGACGCGATATGCCAAGAAGATGGTGCGTCCGGATATGTACGGTATAGTTGTTGTGGAAGATTTGTTAGGTTAATCTGACGAATTTTATAATTAACTGAAAGAAAAGAGTCTTCATATTTGCTTATGAAGGCTCTTTCTTTTTTTGAAAAACTAATTACCATGTGTACTATATAATGTGGAGGAAATAATGTGGCAGTTCCCGTTTTATCACCGAGTTCTAATTCTAGCTTAGTGGCTTTACCCGCAACCGGATCAAAGTCCCTCGTGACGGGTTCGTTGCCATTCGGGGTCTATACGGGCGCCGATTTTATTTCCGGCGCAGTAGACCAAGTGTCTTATGTGTACCGGAAGTTGGGTGGAGATGTTCTGGATATAGAACTTACAGCCAATCAGGTCTACGCCGCCTACGAAGAGGCAGTTTTAGAATACTCCTATATTGTTAACATCCATCAGTCTAAGAATGTCCTCTCGGACCTCCTGGGTAATCCTACGGGGACTTTTGATAGTGATGGGGAGATGCAGGCAGGAACTCTTAATAGCGCTCTAAGCGGCACTGGTGCAGAGTTGAGGTATCCTAAATTTAACTTTGCGTATGCCCGTCGCGTGGCATCGGGCATCTCGGAAGAAGCGCAGGTGGGCGGTGACAACCGCGTCTATTCTGCTTCCCTAAGTATCGTTGAAAATCAACAGGATTACGATCTTCAGGCTATAGTATCCGCTAGTACCGATACTGCCTTCACTTTTAATCGAGATAAGAAGGTGCATATTAAAAAAGTCTTCTATAAATCTCCTCAAGCTATGTGGAGATTTTATGGATACTATGGCGGACTTAATATTATCGGCAATTTGTCGACTTATGGGCAGTACGCCGATGACAGCACTTTTCAAATAGTTCCTGTGTGGCAGAATAAAATGCAGGCCATGGCCTATGAGGACTCTCTCTATACTCGGATCTCTCATTATTCTTTTGAGATACGTGACAATCTGTTGCGACTTTATCCTATTCCCACACGCTACCAATTTGATAATGTATGGTTTGAATTTACAGTAGACGACGATCCTTTGTTTGATAAAGATGGGGTAAATACTGGGATCAAGGGCGTTAACAATATGAATACTGCTCCCTTTGCTAACATTCCCTACATTAACATAAATTCAATTGGGAAGCAATGGATCAGGAGATTCGCACTTTCTGTCTGCAAGGAGATGCTAGGACTCACTCGGAGTAAGTTTGCATCCATCCCCATCCCCGGCGAATCGGTTACGTTAAATGGCGATGCGCTCATATCGCAAGCAAAAGAAGAGATGACTGCGCTGCGCGATGAACTGAAAACAGTTCTAGATGAACTCACCTATCTTAAGATGTCTGAGGATGACGCTACTTTCGTCGAACAAACTCAGAATCTACAAGCACGCATACCGTTAGCAATTTTTGTAGGATAGGGGGTGTTAAATGGCAGATAAAAGTATTACTTGGACTCAACCTACGAATCCTCCCCCTCCTTTGTTTATGGGAGGGAAAGAAAGAGACTTTGTAAAGCAGGTTAATGATGAGTTAATCGAGCGCGTAATAGGGCAGACTATATTGTACTACCCTGTTAGTTTGAAACATACAAACTTTCATCATCTTTATGGGGAGGCAATTCATAAGAGTTTTTTATCCCCTGTCAAAGTCAATGCTCTGATATCATGGGATGGTCAAGAAACCACTACCAACAATTTTGGAATTGATAGGCGCTCTAAATTAACCATTCATTTTCATAAAAGGCGCCTCACTGATGATCAAGATTTGCAGGTGCAAGAGGGTGATTTTATTTTATATGGGAGATTGTTTTATGAAATTGTTTCGCTTAACGAACCGCAGCCTCTATTTGGACAAATAAACCATCAAATGGAAATTGCGGCTACTTGTATTCGGGCACGAGATGGTGTGTTCGAGGGTGCCGCACTGCCCGAGGTTTCTATTACTAAATATGAACTGGCACAAGAGAGCGTACAGAATGTGTGCGTACTGACGATCCCCGATGATTGCAAAATATGTGTCCCCAAACTTTCAGGCGCTGATATTAATTCTCTAGATTATAGAACTTTAGAAGAATTTGATGGTGATCCTACCAAATATATTGGGTACCAGTTCTATTTAACTGATGCAGGCCCTGCTCCTGTGGGTCCTTTTACTATTTCTAATAAATGGTATTTTAACGAGAATGGGGTCTGGTATGCGAGTCCGTTCTATACGACGGTGTAGGTAACATAAAATGACGATAACTTCTAAAAGCGGTGAAAAAATTATAACTTTCCAACCTTCGGATTTGGAAAATATTGATCTAGCATTTTTTACTTGGGTCAACGAAGGACTTAATGTATTTGCTACTTCCAACAGGGGGTGGGAAAAGATTCCTGTTATCTGGACGGCGGCAGAACGCTCGTATCAGAGTAAGCGATCCAAGGCACTCCGAGATAAGGAAGGCGCCTTAATTCTTCCCCTCATTACAGTGGAGAGAACTTCGATAGAAAAGGATTTAGCGTTCAAGGGATCCTTGCAGGCAAACATTTTCCCCATCAATGACTATCGTGGAGGGTCAATTCCCCTCTCTAGAGTCATTAACCAGACCAAAACTAAGAATTTTCAAAATGCAGATGCAAAGAAAGATTATGGACAATTAAATTTTAAGGTGAAGAAGAAGAGCAACAAGATTGTATATACGCATCGATCTATTCCGATGCCTGTTTATGTAACCGTCACGTACAAAGTCATGCTGCGCGCCGAATACCAACAGCAGATGAACGAGATGAGTCAACCAGTGATGGTAAAGACGGGGGGCATCAATAGTTTCATAATGAGACAGAATGGACATCGCTACGAGGGGTTTCTCCAACCCCCTTATACTCAAGAGAATAGCGTCGGGGCGATGGAGACAGAGGAAAGAAATTATCAGACCTCTATCGAGGTAAAGGTTTTAGGGTATTTGATTGGTGGCGAAGCGAACCAGATCAAACCTCAGATAGTGGAGAGAGAAAACGCAGTTGAAATTAAGTTGCCCCGCGAGAGAGTAATAATGGAAGAGAAGCACTCATGGGATGATAAACTGTTTATCGAATAGAGAATAAAATATCTTTTGCTATTTTTCAGAACTATTTAATTGAAGGAAAAAGTAAGCATTAAAGCGTGCGCTAAACAATTTTATTGTTGAATATTTAAATAAGGAGAGCAACCCACCATGTCAGTTGATAAATTTAAGTTTGTATCCCCTGGAGTCTTCGTTGAAGAGATAGATAACTCCCAGTTGCCGGAACTGCCAAGAGGTGTTGGTCCTGTCATTATTGGTCGCTCTTTGAAGGGACCGACTCTAAGGCCAATTCAAGTTAATTCTTTCTCGGATTTTGTAGAAACCTTTGGAGATCCCATTTTCGGTGGAGGTTCGCCTGATGCATGGCGATTCGGACCCAACGTGTCCGCCCCAGCCTATGCCACGTATGCCGCGCAAGCCTATTTGCGCAATAAGAGTCCAGCAATTTTTGTTCGACTTGGCGGGATTGAAGACGAGAATGCACTGAGCACCGGAAATGGACGCGCTGGATGGCAGACTACTGGTTCAGAAATCAGTACTGCTTATGATACCGGCGGCGCCTTCGGACTTTTCATGATACCTAGTGGTACCGGCGATCAGAAGGATGGTGTTTTAAGTGCCATCTTTTACTGCAAGTCGGGCGTAGTTTCCTTGAGCGGCACTTTGGTCGACGGCACTGAAAATCAATCTGGTACTTGTGGGTTGTTCAAGCAACAAGGAAGCAATAACGAATATACTCTTCTAGTGAAGGGCACAGCCCATGACGATGTTGTTGAGAAAGTTGTTTTTAACTTTAACGAGAACAGTAAGCAGTTTATCCGTAATGTTTTTAATACCAATCCCACTCTGCTGAATGCAGATATGAATTCTAACGAAGTTGAAAAAACCTACTTCTTGGGCGAGACTTTTGGTAGAGCGCTGACTGACGCAGTTGGATCCGTTTCTTCGTCTGCCGTGATTTTAGGGCTGACCAGTGGATCTGGTGCTACTCTTGTTGCCCAACACCAGCAACGAATGCAATTAAGCAACCCTGAAACTGGGTGGTTCTTCTCACAAGATTTTGGAACGAGCAGTCTTTATGATCCAGCCGACATGACCAAGTTGTTTAGGTTTGTGGGATTAGATAATGGAGAGTGGCCCCAATCTAATTTGAAAATTTCCATTACAGACATTAAAGCGTCTCCAAATGAGAATGTACCTTACGGCACCTTTACTGTGCGTCTTCGGGATATAGGTGATAGCGATAGTGCTATACGTCCTGTTGAAACTTACGCTGATGTGGATTTGAATCCTAATTCTCCTAATTATATTGCTCGTAGAATAGGCGATATGTATACTACGTGGGCGCCCCTTAAAAATCTGTACCAATCATACGGAAATTATAATAACCAATCGAGATATATTCGTGTTGAATTAAATTCGGCGGTAGATAGTGCCGTTATTGATCCGAAATCACTTCCATTTGGAGTCTTCGGACCTTCGCGTTTCAGCGGGTTTAGTGCGATGAGCGCATCTTCGGGTCCACGACCTTATAGTGGATCAGACGATCTGGCACATCGCTATGTGCTAGGCGGTGTTAATTTGCCGGATTCATTGTCGACTGCATTTGGAGATTTGGTTTTCTCGGGGGAGAAGACAGAACTCCTCACTGCTTCTTTCAACTTCCCAGAAGTTCCCACAAGAACGGATAGTAATGAAGGAATTATAACGAATCAAAAGAATGCTTGTTTTGGAGCAACTACCAATATGGCAACTAGCAATCGAGTAGAACCATCTCTTGTAGACTTGGTACGCAGAAAACCAGCTAACTTGGATGACGAAACTGTCGGTGCAACTGGCGCCGAGTTGCTTGAATACTCTTGGGTGTTCTCTCTGGATGATGTCAAGGCAGGCACCGATGGCGCCCTCGCTACGTGGGTATCAGGATCTCGTCTTGACGGTGATTCCTTTACGGCACTTGGTGATTATAAATCAGTTCTTGATGAAGGATTTAATAAGTTTACTACCGTTCTTAATGCGGGGTTTGAAGGACTTAACATTATTGAGCGAGAACCCTTCCGAAATAGTTTGATGCCCGGTGGCACAACTGCCGCAAGTCAGTATTCGTATGCTTCAATTGAAAGAGCAATGGATGCTGTGCGCGACCCAGAAGTGGTAGAATGTAATATGATGACAATGCCCGGTCTTACGACCGTAAGTTTGACTGATAAACTTCTAAATATTTGCGATGCACGTGCGGACTCGTTAGCTATTATTGATTTAGCGGGCGGATATCGTCCTGAAACCGAGTCTACTGAAAGCGCGAAACTACGATTGGGAAGTGTTTCCGACACGATTAGTCAGTTAGATCAACGGTCACTTAACAATAGTTATGGATGCGCTTATTATCCATGGTGCCAAGTTGTGGATACGGTGACAACGGGTGGATCTTTATGGGTTCCCCCAAGTGTGGTTGCTTTGGGTACGTTAGCAAGTAGCGAAGCAGCAAGTGAACTGTGGTTCGCTCCTGCCGGATTTACGCGAGGCGGACTAACAGAGGGTAGTGCGGGGTTGCCAGTGAGCAATGTCCGTCAACGTCTAACTTCGGAAGAACGAGACGACCTTTATACAGCAAATGTTAATCCAATTGCTCAATTTCCCGCAGAAGGAATTGTGATTTTTGGACAAAAAACTCTCCAGGTAACACGGTCAGCACTGGATCGTATTAACGTCCGTAGGATGTTGATTTTTGTTAAGAGAGAGATTTCTAGAATTGCGGCACGCCTGCTTTTTGATCAAAATGTCCAAACTACGTGGAATAGATTCTTGAGTCAAGTCAATCCATTTTTGGGGAGTGTTAAAACTCGACTAGGGTTAACTGACTATAAGGTTCTTCTTGATGATACGACTACTACCCCTGAGTTGGTTGATAGAAATATCATGTATGCCAAGATTTTCTTGAAACCTGCGAGGGCGATTGAGTTTATTGCACTGGATTTCGTGGTAACACGATCTGGAGCATCTTTTGATGATTAAAAATTTAAAAAACTTTAAAGTGACTACTATTTAGTAGTATAATTGAATTAGAGGAGAAAATACAATATGCCATTCTGGAGTGACGCAACGGGAGCAGACCCGAAAAGACAACATAGGTGGCTTATAGACATTACGGCGCCTGAGATTTCTGATATGATTTCTTATGTAGCAAAAAAGGTCAATAAACCTAAGATGACTGTCGGTGAGGCAGAGCATAAGTTTATTAATCATACCTTCTACTATCCGGGCGGAGTAACGTATGATCCTATTAGTATTACGCTCGTGGATCCTGCAAATCCTCATGCAACTCAGGCACTTTATGATCTTATTCAAGTGGCTGGTTATCGCCTGCCGGGAGATATCACGGCGGCAGACATTACGCCGGGGCATGAAGATGTCTCAACCATCAGCAAACGACGAGGTGTCGGAGCGCTTGGTTCTTGCATCATTACGATGATAGATGGTGATGGTAATGCAGTTGAGCGAACGACGCTTAGAAATGCTTGGATTAAGAGTGTAGATTACGGTGGTGAGTTAAGCTATGAATCCGAAGGACTGATGGAAATCACCTTAGAACTTCGCTTTGATTGGTTTGATATTGAAGTTTTCACCCCGGACGTAACGGGAGCCGACTAATTAGGTTTTCCGGTGTTTAATAATCAGTAAGCACCGATACACAATATATAAAAAACGAGGTAATAATGGCAAGAAAGAGTAATGAGGAGCGTCTTGGGTTCCCCCGAGCGGGAGCTAAAGATTCGGCCGACGTTCCACCTACTATAGTAGGAAACCCAGAAGGATCCACGGATATTTTATCGTATGTGAATCCAACGGAGTTAGTAGATCTCCCTTCAGAGGGTAAATTTTATCCCGAAGAACATCCACTACATAACCAAACTACTGTTGAGATTCGAGAAATGACAGCGAAGCAGGAAGATATTCTTACTTCCAAATCTCTTATCCAAAAGGGAGTAGTTTTAGACAGACTCATACAGAGCGTTCTGGTCGATAAAACAATTAAGGTTGAAGATTTATTGACAGGAGATAAAAACGCTATTCTGATAGCGCTTAGAATTAGCGGATATGGAGCAGAGTATGAGACACAAGTCACATGTCCCGCATGTGATGAGAGTAATAAGTATTTATTTGACTTAACCAACTCGAATCTTACTCCTCCTATTAATTTAGAGGAGTGCGAAGACGAAAGAGTAAAGGGGAATGTGACTGCCTCCCCCGGAGGGCACTACTTTATCACGGTTCCCAGAACTGGCGTTTCAATAGAGGTCAGACTCTTGAATGGGCGCGATGAAAGGCGCATTGTAGCAACTCAGGAAATGAAGCGCAAGAAAAAGTTACCAGAAAATCCACTCACAGAACATTTCAAAACTTTTGTCATGTCCGTCAGCGGTGTAGAAGACAAGGTGCAGATTTCCAAGTTTCTTGATTTGATGCCAGCGATTGATTCGCGGTTTCTTAGGAAAGTCTATGCCCAACTCACCCCCAACATAGATCTAACGCAGGAGTTCGTCTGCGAAAATTGTAATCACGAGCAGGAGATGGAGGTGCCCTTTACTACGGACTTTTTTTGGCCTGACGCATGATTATATGGAAGCCGTGTACGAACAGTTTTTCGTTTTAAAGTATCACGGTGGATGGAGTTTGTTAGAGGCATACAACTTACCTGTTCAATTAAGAAACTGGTTTGTAGAGAGACTCGCCAAACAATTAAAAGAAGAAGCAGATTCAATGAGAAGCGCTTCACGATAATAGAGGAGGCATTGCCTCCTCTTTTTTATGGAAGTATCTATTTATTAGTGTAACCGCAGGAGGGTGTACAATGAAGAACGAGAAAGATTTGGTACCGGTTGTTATTGACTTTACCAAGGCACGAGATGAGGATGGCACACTCAACGAGAGTTGGTGGCTTACTTTTGGTGCTATATTGAGGTGGGTTATGCCATCTTTATTTAAAGGGGGAACGCTTCCTTTAAATCTCACTGGTAGCCCTGCTGATATTAAAAATTTTGCTAATACGTTGGGGCGTGAAAAGAATTATCTTCAATCGTGGCGGGACCACGGATTGGATAGTCCTCAAACGTATGCCAATAAGAGCAAACTCGACGGCGCAATTGCACAATTCGAAAGAACGACAGGGTTAAGATGGCCTTTTGATAGGTAAGGAAAACATAACTAGTGGCAAGAAAGAAAGACAGCGACCAACCGGCAACACCTTCAGGCAATAAACTTCTTCAAGAACAACTGGAGAAGTTGACGAAGAAGAGAGATCTCACTCAGGAGATCAAAGATCTTGAAGAAGACCTTGAAGTTATTGCCAAAGATTTGCTCGACATAGCCTCCGAAAGGGGTTCGCTATCTCAAGCCATGGCGGGCACCAGACAAGATGCCCTTACTTTTGACCTAGAACACCTTCAAATTAAAAACATGGAACTTGAGAAGGAAATCAAGATCTTTGACTTGCAGGCAGAAAAGAATGATCAACTCCTTGCTCAACTCAAGAAGAAAAGAAGGAAGAGCAAGTTAGATAAGAAGGCAATTGAGGACGCCGAAAAAGAAAATGACTCACTTAAAAAACAAAAAAAGAACTTAGAGGAGATCCTTAAAACCCAAAAAGAAACCCGAGCGGAAATTGAGAAAAAATTAACTGCTCAAAAAGCAAATGATGATATCTTGGGTAGCATTGCGATCAAACTGGGATTATCGGCGAAGTCATCGGATAGTATGTTAGGGAAGGTGATAGGCGTAGGATCGGGTTTCATCAGGGCCACCAAAAAAGCAGGTGGACTCAGAAACATGATGAAGCAAATGACGAAATCATTTCTAGATGTGTTTAGTCTTACTAATTTAATTTCTGCTGCCATCGGCGCAATGATGAAGGCAACATTAGAATTTATATGGGCGTCTTCTAAGGCGCAAGCATCATTCAGCGCCACTTCTGGAACTGCTGGTGAAATGGCCAGTTCCGTTTCAGGAGCAATGAACTTAGCAGCGGGCGTAGATATTGCAGAAGCAGGCAAGGCAGCAGAGGGACTGGCAGGAAGTTTTACGGAACTAACTAGCGCGTCCAAAGAAGACGCACGCTCTATGATTCAAACTGCCGCAGAGTTAGAAAGGTTGGGAATCAGTGCATCGACCACTGGAAAGAATATGACATTTCTTACCAAAGCGATGGGAATGAGCACCAAACAAGCAGAATCTAAGATGAAAGGATTAGCAACAGCTGCTTCAACGCTGGGTAAAACTCCTAAACAATTAGCGGATGACTTTGCCTCCGCCGCAGGTACGCTCTCCGCCCAAGGACCGAAGATGGAAGAAGTCTTTTTCCGCCTTCAAGGGTTTGCCAAGAAGGCTGGCATGGAAATGAAGACGGTGTTGGGGATTGCTGACAAGTTCGATAGCTTTGAGTCAGCAGCGGATTCAGTGGGATCTTTAAATGCTATTTTAGGAGGTGATTATCTTAATAGCGTAGAGATGATGGCAATGACAGAAGACGAGAGGGTAGAAGCAGTCAAGCGAGCCATTGATATGTCTGGGAGAAGTTATGATCAAATGGAAAGGTTTGAGAGAAAAGCAGTTGCCAAACAACTAGGAATTGATACTGCGCAGTTGGCACAGATGATGGGGGTTGAAACAGAGGAAAGCAAAAAAGCAGCGGAAGAAGCGGCCAAGAAGGCGCGCCAACAAGAAAAATATAATAAGATGATTAATATGACGGTAGATCTGTTGACACGATTTAAGTTAATGTTCGCCTCTATCTTCCGAAAGAAATCATTAATGGATGCTATCTTAAATGTTTTCAATAAATTCTTTGCCGCTATCAAAAAGAATGAAAAGAAAATTGCCCGAGCACTCGGTACGATTGCGGAGGTAATGGCAGTTCTTATTGATTTCTTGGCGAATCATATAGATGATATTTTTGCTTTTGCCATGGTTTTCTTCTTTATTATAAAACCTATTCTTTTGGTTGGGAAGGTATTGATGTTTCTCCTTAAACCGCTCAGGTTAGTTGGGAAAGCATTCAGTTGGGCTTTTGGTAAAAACCTAGATAAGGGTGCAAAAAAGATTTCTAGATTTTCAAAGTATGTTTTTCGACCACTTAAAAAGAATTTTTTGTTGCTCAAGCGATGGATCTTAAAAACAAAGGTGGGGAAATGGTTTGCTGAAGCGTGGAAAGGCGCAATGAAATTTCTAGGAGAGAAATCCGCCGCCCTTGGAAAGTTTTTTAAGGGACTTCCAATGAGGTTGTTAAGATTTTTTAAACCTTCCAATATAATAGGGATGCTCAAAAAGATTACCATCAAGGGATTGGGCATGTTGTTAGCGGTATTTGATTTTGCATACATTCTCAATACTTTATTGCCGGACAATGTTATTGGAGAGGGATCGTTGGCCAAGAAACTTGCTGCCATACCTACTGCGATTATAAAATTTTTCACGCTTGGACTCATGAGCGACGATACTTACAAAGCTATCATGGATGGTTTTCTGGGTATATTTGATTGGATATCCGAAACTGTTGAGGAGTGGGCCAATTCGGACAATGTATTTGTTTCAATCATCGGCAATTATCTGGGGTTCGTAGGGACTCTATGGGCGAACACGATGGGACTATTAGTGGATGGTCTAGCATACGTCGGGCATCTTATAGAGAGGGTGTTTACTGATTTTAGTGGCATGTGGGATGAGTTTTATGAGTCGATGGCGTATCTTTTCGGTGAGCAAATTCCCGGATTGTTTTGGGGCATCGTGAAGTCGATAAAAGACACAGCAGTAGAGATTTACGAAGCTTTTATGACGCCTTTCCGCTGGATAGGGACAAACCTCCTCGATCCAATAAGTGAAGGATGGGATAAGGTGGTAGCATGGTTCAGCGGCAGTCCCCTGGATTCCCCCAATTCAAGAGGAGGCAAACTTGGTGCAGGATTAATAAGTGGTATCATAAATCCTCTTAAAGACTTCGGTAAAGATGCCGGGAAGGTATTGAGCGAAGGATGGGATAAGGTGGTGTCGTGGTTTAGTGGTAGTCCCTTGGATTCCAAAACGGCCGAAGGCGGCAAACTGGGCACCGGTATTGCAGAGGGAATAGTTAATGCGATTAAATCAGAAGTAGAATCTGTGCGCACTGCCTTCGCCGAGATGTGGGCAGTAATCACCACCGACGCGATTGAAAAGTTTAAGGAAATAACGGAGTCGGTGAATCTCCTGGTTAGTGCTTTCAATAGTATGCCCAATCAGGTGGTAGCAGACTTTGCTTACGGGATGAATTCGTTCCTTGTACCAGCAAGTAAAATAACTAATCCCGATGCACCCATCAAAGTTATTAAGGAAGCAACTAAGTATCAGAAGGAAGTTGCCGCCAACAAGGATAATGTAGATGCGTTGGCGCAGGTGCTTAAAGCATCGCAGCCGGCAGCAGGAGCAGGAGGAGGGGGCATGCCCGAAAAGATGATTATTGAACTGGATGGTCGCCCACTCCGCACACTTGTTAATAAGACACGAGACGCAAAGATAGCGCGTTACGGACCAGCATAGGGGAGAATAAAAGATGGTTTTTACAAATAAAAATTTCACAAAAGAAACAAAGAGTAGGCAAGGAGTGTTTACCGAACGAGCGCAGGCACAAACTGGGCACTTTTTTGAGAGTGCACCGGCAACACTGGCAACTGCCAACAAGCAGGTGATAAAACTATATCATGTGCCGACTAACGAGATCATTGAGTTCCCTGCTTTTCTTACCGACTTTAAAGATAACTATAAGACGGATTACCAAAAAGAAACAGTCTTCGGCCGCATGGATCCTATTGCTACTTTTAAATCAATTGAGCGAACTATTAATATAGGGTTTACTGTGCCCGCTGAAGATTTAAATGAGGCGCGCTCTAATATGCTCAAGGTTAATAAGCTGATTAGTCGACTCTATCCCACCTATGATGATGCCACACCCGGAAACCCCGGAGGTGCCACCACCATCAAGGGGGCCCCCATTTTTAAATTGCTTTTTGGCAACTTGATATACGATGGCGGCGGAGGCGAGCACGCCGCGATAACTTCAGGGTTGCCAGGAATAATTAATGGGTTTTCATATGATCCTATTTTAGAGGAGGGCATGTTTGATCCTCAAGACTTGGCGTCATCGGAGGGCCAAACCACTGCTCAATGGCGGGGAGATCTTTATCCCCAAAGTATTCGTGTATCCTTTGAGTTTACTGTGTTGCACAATAAGAAATTGGGGTGGAATGATGATGGATCTTGGCGTGGCGGCAATGCGGCGAAAGATAATTTCCCTTACAAAGTTCGTGCCAATACTCCCTACGATACTCCCAGCGGATATAATCCTCTTGGTGGTGATCTGTGGTATGGTGGAATCGGCGTTCAACACTTGGGAGACGATTTAACTGCTGACGGACGCGGCGCATGGAGAGACTCGGCCGAGTGTACGCCGCTGAGTGAGTTGGATGAATGCATGACGCCCCCACCTACGTTTACTTATCAGACGATAGATACGTGGTTTAACGCATTGGCAGATGATATTGAACAAGCGATGGCGGATAATCCAAATTCGCAATATACGGAAGAGCAGGTTGCCCGATTGAGAAGACTGGCAGCGCAGAGTCCCGACGGTGTTCGTGCCCGCGCTGATGTGTGGGGCGACACGATGTATGAGCGAGGAATTACTTGGTTTGATTTGCAAACTGACTTGCTCAAAGCGCGCATGGAAATTCGTATCAAGAGAATGCTCGGCCCAACCGGACGCTTTCTTTTGGGTCAGTTTGATCAGTCAGACACCGGAGATTATTCTGGCACCAATGAGTGGTTTTAAGGGAGATAAGAATTTTAATGACTTCACGCTATGATAATAAAGAAGCAGTAAAGAATCAAAGTGAATTATATAAATCTTTTTTTAAAAAGAGGGGAATTAAATTCATTAATCAATTTCGTACTGGCAAGTTAAGTTTTCCGAGCAACAAAGAAACGTCTACCATCAAGCAGGTAGATCATATATGGCGCGCCGGCGATAAATACTATAAGTTAGCACAGAAATTCTATAATGATCCCTCCTTGTGGTGGATTATTGCATGGTACAATATGAAACCCACTGAAGGTCATGTTCATCCGGGACAGGTTATTTCCATACCCTTACCGTTAGATAGAGTTCTAGCTATTTTTATGCGCAACAAGTAGGAGGCGGTTAGAATGGTAGCAGGTAAGGGAGTTAAGTTTGAAACCAACCCCACCAGCAAAAAGGGTAAGGATAAATCACCGGCAGGTGTTCTCAAAGCTACGGCCAAGGAAGCAAAAAAATCTAAGTGTATTGCGGATGCGCGCAGTGATACCGAAAAATGGGAAGAATGTATCGAGGATAATTCTGGCGCCGTTCGTTGGCTTATTGAAGCGGCGGGATCCGTTGGGTTTGGAGAGGGACTAACTGCGGATGACGTATGTCAATTAGAAGCTCTTACGGCATGCGGACTTAACAAAAAGAAGGGAACGGCAAAGGGAAAAAAAGTTTCCAAGTATGATGAAGAACAAACGCGCCTGGCGAAGCAAACGGAACAAGGGTTCTTGCTTCAAAATTTAAGTCAGATTTCACAAGACATTGAACTGGAAACCTTTACTGCGGCACAGGGAACGGAGGGAGCCCGATTTCCCAATCTTATTTTAATTAATGGAATACAAGGTAATTTGGTAAATGTGATGAGTACGAGTCGGCAACTTTCTCCTCTTCTTCATGCGTCCCCCCTCGAACTTTCTAGTTTGATGCCTAGCGTGAAAATTTTTAAGCGTTATAATACCACTGGCGCCGATCCAGAGAGGAATAAGAGTTGGCAAGCAGGGGACCTGGATGAGTTTCGATTTGCGGATACCATTCGGGTGGAAGACATCACAGAGGATCGCAGTGCTTATGGATCCGGAGTGGGTCTTAAGAGTTTCGAGTGGAAAACTACGGGTACAGATGCCTATACCGCTCCTCGCACTTTGATGGCGACGTTGAAGTTGCACTTCCAAACCCTCTCGGACTTGGTAGATTCTACGGCTGGCGCAGGCGGCCCTAAATGGACTGACCTTATGCTGCCACGCCCTGGCAATATGAACTTGGATAATAATTGCAGTGTCGAGGAGGAGGCAGATTTAGGTGTTCCCGTTAACGACGCCGAAGAGGACGTCGAACAAAGTCGACACGCAAAGCGCCGCGAAAGTATTAGAGAGTTTGCTTTGGTGGTAGAAGCAGGGTACAAGTATCCTTCTTCCAATGTGTTTGAAGGAGCCAGCGGTGATGCCTTTAAGAGGGCTATCGATAAATCCAAGGTGGTCCTGGCACTCACGTTGCGCTCACACCAATTTTCTTTTAATGAAAATGGCACCATTGATCTGACGGTGGAGTATTCGGCACGATACGAAGGACTTGCTAATACTTATGCCACCGATATTTTTAATTTAAATGCTAATGGGGAGAATGTGATCGCCCAGAATCTAATGGATGTTGAACTGCAAGTAGCGACTATTCAAAAAGATATTAGTTCCCCCACCGGATTGACCTGCGCGCTTAAAGAGGCGGCCAGCGATAAAGATAAAAATGCTGTCCAGAAGCTGATAGATGAGAAGAAAGAAAAAATTGAGAAACTTAAAGAGAGCATCGACAAACAGAAGAAAACTCTTAAAGTTTCAAATTATGGTAATTTTGTTCAATGGCTTGTGAAAGAAGGTAAACTCTATAGTATTGAGGCGGATGAATCCGATTGGGAGAACGGGGTAGTTCCTAAAGGGGCGGTGGTGAGTAGTGTGGGCAATGATCTGGAGAACGCCTCCATGAGTGTTTACAAGAGTTTGTTGGATAGCGAGACGGGCGATATTAGTTCAGCGGGGTTTGCTCAATTAATGGAGCGCAAGGTTTTTGGAAAGACGCCTACGCCTCGGGGGAAGGTAGAGATTAACTATTTCTTTTTAGGTGATTTGATAAACTATATTTCTTATGCACTTCCGGATAATGCGCCCTCCACCTATCTCCAAGATGCTGCGGAAAAGTATGAAATAGTATTGGGGGATATTGAATTTTTAGATTGGCGAGTTTTTAAGCAAGAAGCATTGCAGATCAAGGCGACCATGGAAGCGACGAACCGTGACACGGCAAATGAAGGTGAGCGTAGTAGGTTGGTGCAATTGGCACGTTCCAATAAAAATTTAGCGTTTCTTCCCATCTCATTTGATTTTTATAGTATGTGGTTTTCTAAGAATGTCATTAACGGAAATAGTGTGTGGACCTTTCGTGATTATCTTAATAAATTATTAAGCGAACTGGTGATGGGAAGCTTACATGCGCGTACCAATGATGAGGTTGGTACCGCAATGAGGCGATTATTTAACGAGAGGAATAGGGTAAGGAGAGGAATCCTTATTGGGCAAAACCCCCTCTTACAGAGGGGCAAATTGATTCATGATCCCACTACAATCGCTGCGAATGGAGAAAATCAAATATGGATTGAACCATCGACCGCCTCGCAGGGCGAGACACTCACACAGTACTTGGTTATATGCGCCACCAAAATGCCACACAGTTCAACAGCGGTAGACGAAGCCGCGAATAAACAGGAAGGGATATACCATTTAAAAATAGGTACGGATGGGGGAATTGTAAAGTCGATTGATTTTCAAAGAACCGCTAAGAGTGAAATTAGGGATTGGAATATTATGAGAGCTTATAATACGGGCGACACCAGCATTGGTGCCATTCTAGAGCCCTACAATGCCACAGTACGTCTTTTCGGGTGCGGGTTTTGGCAACCCGGACAGTATGTTTATCTTAATCCTGCTACATTAGGATTCGGATCAGAACTGGCGCGCCTCTCTCTCGCACGCAAGTTAGGTCTGGGAGGGTTCTATTTAATTAACACCGTGGAGACAGTTATTGAGGCGGGAAAATTAGAGACAGTATTGGATTGTCGTTTTGAATATTATGGTACCCTTCCCGATGAGGCAGGGTCAACCACAACAACCAGCGGCGGTACCCCCACGGGAGAAGAAGGTGCGCAAACGGATATTGGTGATCCGAGTGCCACCGTATAGGAGAAGCGAAAGGTGAAAGTTAGTTTTGGGTCGAATAATTTATTAGCCAGTTCTTCTTTTGAACAGCGCAGCCAATACATAAAGAATTATCCACCGGGGATAGAGCATTATCGCAAGATTGATTTCTGGTATGGGGAAGGAAACTACGGCAAGATTAATACTCAGGGCGATACAATCTATCCCAATCAAGCACATCTGAAGCAGATTCCTGGTACCCCCGATGTTTTTGTGGTAGATTTTGTAGCAGATGCCTATGCGAGTTTTGTAAACGCGCTTCATGCGGAAACAGCAGAAGGTAACTTTCCCGTGTCCGATACTTCTCCCTACCAGAAAGTTTTTGTGCCCCTTCAGGGATGGATGAGCGTCAACGCTGATTATGGAAACCATATTAATAGGTTCTATAATACTAATGTGGTGCCTTATCTGATGACCCCTGCGGTGTCTAAGGATATTGTAGATTTTGATGATTTTATTGACGCATTTACTAGATTAATAGAGAGAGTAACACTTTTAATTCCTTTCACTAAAACTGGATTTGTAAAGAGCAAGTACTCTTCACCACTCGTGAGTGGATTGGTAATAGAATGTGGGGACTATGATCATGGGAACGATTATGTGAAAATAAGTCGTTTTATTAATGATCGTAATTTCGAAGTCTTCAGGGCAGTTGCCAAACAGAATGGATTTGCTCTCGATAAGAATGCACCCTGGCGGTTAGTTGCTGTCCCCGGTTCACCGGCCATGGCACCACACTTAGCCGCCAACGACATAGGAGGAGTGGACGATCTTTTTGCAAAAAGGTACTATCGCACTCACTTATTAGATATTCCTACAATGAAATCTTATTTATTCCAATACTATCGTTCCTTTGTACGTGATTATCCTAAAGTACGCATTCCCGTGGTACGTACTATAAAGTCCAAATCATTTAGCTTGACAAAGGAAATTCCGCGTGCTATAATGGAGTGGGCAGAGTATGAAGAAAGGTATGACAACCTTTTTTGGATTCGACTCTGTGTATATATACGAGCAAAGGAAACAAATCAAGACTGGGATCAATATAAGTTTGATCATGTGGTGCAACGAGCGAGTGATTTCTTGACGCACTCTACTGAGACGGCGGCGTTTAAATATATCAACCAAGAGATGAGAATCGCCGTACCCGATCCTTCCGTAAAGACGCGAAGGGGAAATTTTAGATTCCAGAGAAAGCAAAGATATCGTGAGTATGATGAATAATGTTTTTACAGTATTGGATTCAAAAAAAGAGTGTCTAGGATATTATTACAACGGGGAAATTAAAGAGCAAAAAACACAAGACCAGTTCATTACATGGGACTATAATCCCTACTTCCACGAGGAAGGAACTGAGTATATGCAGTTATATGCTCAAGGGAAATCGCTGAGTGAAGCGTGTCCCGATCATCTCCGCGAAGAGTGGGATAAACTTCAGGAGCGCAAGGTAGCATTTCAAAATGCACTGCTGGTATCTAAAGTAGATCTCACACAGGTATGCACTAACGACCTTATTCCCGGATGGTTTCTAAGAGAATATTCCCAGGTTAAATGCGACATCGTTGAGTGGTGTTTTGATAATCTGCCTAAACCACATAACTATAATAAAGCATTGAAATTAGAAAAATTATTTGGTGAAATAAGGGACTCCCCTTTAAGTATAGATTTAAGTGTCATGAACAACCACCTCTCTTCATTGGTAGTGAGGCAGAATTTGAAGAAGTTGAGTGGAGTTAAAAATACTCTAAGTTACAATCAGTTTGGATCGGTAACGGGCCGTTTGACGCTCGAGAAAAATAGTTTTCCTATCCTCAATCTTCCCAAAAATTTTAGAAAGGTTTTAAAGCCGACTAATGATTTTTTTGTCGAGTTTGATTATAACGCGGCTGAGTTGCGTACGCTTCTGGGCACGATGCAGGTGAAGCAACCGACGGAGGACATTCATGAGTGGAATATCCGCCACCTCTTCAAAGACGGGTGCACCAGAGAAGCAGCAAAGAAAAGAATCTTTGCGTGGCTATATAATCCTCAATCAAAGGATGAATTATTAAACGATACATATGATCGGGATAAAGTATTGTCTAAGTATTGGGATGGTACTAGGGTTCGAACTCCTTTTGGGAGAGAGATAGAAGCGGGAGAACATTACGCTTTGAACTACCTCATTCAAAGCACTACCAGTGATTTGGTGCTCGAAAAGGTACTCGCGGTGCAAGAATTCTTGAAATTTCTGGGCAATGACGCCTCTAAAATAGTTTTTTTGATTCACGACAGTTTTGTGCTTGACATTCCCGCCGAAGCACGATATAATATACCGGAGATCAAAAACGTCTTTGCGTCCACCCGATTCGGAGAGTATAGGGTTGGAGTGAGAGTGGGAAAAGATTTTGGTAGCATGAAGGAGATTGAAGTATGACGTATTATGATAAACTAGTTCGGGATAGAATCCCCGAAATCCTACAGAAGAAAAATAAAGAATTTGTAGCGTATAAGGTAGCAGATGGCGACTACTCCCTTTATTTAAAGAAGAAACTGCGCGAAGAGGTTGAGGAATTTTTAGAATCTCCCTCGGTCCACGAGTTGGCGGATGTATATGAGGTATTAAGTGCCCTCCTCAAGGACATGGACGTGACGATGGCAGACGTTAGAAGGGAACGCGCCATGAAGATAGAAGAACGAGGCGCCTTCAGCGAGCGATGGATTTTAGCAGGGGTTAAGGATGATTAATGTTATTGGCATTGGGCATGCAGGATGTAAGATTGCAGACTCTCTATCCCAGTACCCTCAGTATACCATCTATAAAATGGATGTAGGATTAAAGAAGGGTAAGGGCATTTTCCCCATAACTCAACGATCCTCTACGGAGGAATACGAAGAAAAATTTTCCCCGAAGGTTTTTTCAGATTTAAAAAAGATACGCGGCGATGTCCTGTTGATTGTGGCAGGGGGCGGTTCTATTTCCTCATGCACGTTGCGAGTGATGGAGGCTCTCCAGCACAATAAGATGGAAGTGCTACTTATACGCCCTGACGTATCGTTTTTAACCAAGCACGCAACCACGCTAGATAACGCCGTATTTAATGTCTTGCAAGAGTATGCACGCTCGGGCATTCTGCGGCGATTGTTTATTGTTTCAAACAGTGAAATAGAGAAGGTGGTGGGACAAATTCCTGTTTCTTCTTATTATGAAAAGGTAAACGAAATAATTTCTTCTACCTTTCACATGTTTAATGTGTGTAAGAATTCGTCGCCCTCTTTATCGAGTTTGAGCGAGGGTAGCGAGACAGCGCGCATTTCTACCCTCGGCATCGGTGCACTGGATAATATAACAGACCAGATGTTTTTTCCTCTTAACTATATTAGCGAGAAAGAATATTATTTCGCTATAAACCAAAAGCAACTGGATGAGGATCCTGAACTATTGTCTAATCTCAAGCGGAGAGCGAGGGAAGAAGATTTAACTATTAAAGTGGGGTTTGGAGTATATCCAACCTCATACGAGCAAAATTATATTTATATTTTGGCTAACACAAAAATCATACAAGGAGTAAATTATGATGAGTAAAATATATGCGGGCATGTTCCGCAAGAAAAACAATGATCTGAGACATATGACCTTCGTCAAGTTGGACGATGTACCAGATACTTTTTTGGAAAGTAAAATTAAGGATACTGCCAAAGACCGCTCAATGCCCTCTGGCATGGAGTTGGTGTGGGATTTAGATCAAGCAGATTTCCGGGTCTTTAACTATTCTTCTCAAGTGGGGGAGTTAAAAGAGGTGGAGATGAGCGATGCGGAAAAAAATAAACTTTTCGGAAATAAAGGCTTGACACCCTGATCTGGGTGTGCTATAATGGGGATGTCGTTTAGATAAAAGGAGAAAATAATGGCAATTGATATGAAGAAAATGCAAAGCAAATTTAGTAATCTTAA
>Ga0080013_1002259_pt1 | contig 23110 bp, 53 predicted proteins | sample ETNvirenome_6_85_FD_69236 | JGI IMG/M metagenome (GOLD analysis project Ga0080013, IMG submission 69236) | Marine viral communities from the Pacific Ocean - ETNP_6_85 (SPADES assembly) (version 2) | ecosystem: Environmental > Aquatic > Marine > Oceanic | place: Pacific Ocean | collected 2013-06-19
TTGGGTTAGTGGTCGACTTAGACAAGCACTCAAATCCAATTATCAATCTTGGTGGAAAGATAAGATCATTCCATTATACTCAAATTGAGAAGGTGATCAATGAAGGTCGGTGATTTAGTTCGCATTACGGAAGATCTTCGAAAGAGGACGGATGTGTTGAACAGACGGCTACGGAAGTTTCAGCGACCTGGTCATCAGTGGCCCGATTCGGGCGTGATCGTTCGGAACCATCATCCCAAGCGTCGTTCCGATACGTCTCAGATTTTTGATGTTCTTTGGGATACGGGCGAGGTGGAGGATATGTACGTTACCGAGCTCGAGGTGATCGCTGAAACCCGGTGACCTGGTAGGGATTAACTGGGAAAAGTTTATTGCGATTGATGGGCTTGATGAATCCTCGATCGGTGTTATCATCAATGTTCATGAGAGTCCGTGGGCTGGTCCGGACCAGGTCTCCGTGCTTTGGCCCAGTAGGAACATTGATAGGTTAGTGGTGGAAAATGTCTTACTTGTGAAGGCTGTATAGCGGGGTATTGGTGACCTGCGAATCTGAGTGCAAATTCTCATTACACGTGGTATAATCGTATTGTAAGGAGGAAGGAACTACATGGCTCACACAATTTCCAGCGCCGATCTGCAGTGGCACGCGGACGACCGCCTGTTCACCGAGGAGGCGAGTGCGCTTCTCATGCTACCCGGCCTGCCGCTGCCTCGCGTCATCGAGGTGGTCAGCGCGAAGACGGGTGCCAAGGCACTCTTCGAGCTCTCGGCCACAATCAAGACACCGTGTGGTGAGGACATTGGTGGTTGGTTCTACATGCCCAAGCTTGGATGCGCCAACGCCGCCAAGACTCGCGGCATCAAGATTTGGAACGACTGATGGGCCCTTACCCTGTTCAAAAGTTCTCCGTCGGTGACCTGGTGAAGAGAAGGGATAAGGAGTGGTACGCCGTCGTGCTGGACTTCAAGACGGAATTACACAACTTTCTGAATCCATACGGAGAACCCTATACGCTCCCGGAGGGAAGCACCGCTTATCCTATCATCATGTGGATTGGGAGCGGCAACATTGACAGCTGTTCAAGCAATCTATTGGAGGTAGTCAGTGAAGGTCGGTGATCTGGTCAGGATGAAGAGCACTCGACGCGATCGGACGGGTGACGTGATTCTACTCTTGGAAAGCCATGGGGTAAAGAAGTATTACAATCTGTGTCCTAAGAAGCGTCCTGGATTTCTCTTTAGCGGTCTGTGCATCCGCACACAGAAAGCTGGATACTTTGTCTTCGAGCACGATGCAGAGGTGGTCAGTGAAAGTCGGTGACGTGGTAAAGTTTTCGAAGTCCCACTACGAGGGAAAGCGTCAGTTTGGTTTCGGGTACGTTAAAAATTGGGTGGGCATCGTTGTGACTCATGATTCCCACAAGACGGAGATTATGTGGACGATCAACGGAAACGCTAGCTGCACTGCCTACGAGTCCTTGTGGGGCAACCAACTGGGTTACGAACCGTTCGAGGTGATAAGTGAAAGTCGGTGACATTGTGATCATGGATTACGAGAAGATGATCGCCCAGCCAAAGGACGAATGGGGTGTCGGTGTCATCGTGGAGACTGATGATCGGTGGCCCGACGATGTTGCCGTGTTATGGTCACGACTTAGCGCTGTGTCCTGGGAATTGAAATTTCTGTTGGAGGTGATTAATGCCAATTGAATTGTTAATGTTAATGAACGCAGTCGGAGTGTTACTTGGTACAATCCTTGGCGGTTTTTCCGGTCTTGCACTGGGTGCGTTCCTAATCAAAAGAGGTTATTGGTAATGAAAGTCGGTGATTTGGTGATGGAGCGTAAAGCCTTCCAGTTCGAACCGAGCGACGATGTAGGGATCGTTGTCGAAACATGTGCCGTCGGTGGAGGCGTCATCTATACGGTCTTGTGGTCCGACTCTAATACGTTGAATTATGACCGTGGAGAACTTGAGGTGATTGATGAGTGAGGTTGAAGAAGTTGAGTGTGAGGAACAGGTGGTCTCACGATCGCTGGCCACCATTGGGTACATGAAGAATCACAACATGCTGCTCGAACAGCGAAACCGTGAGCTCGCTCGAGTTCACGAGGTGTGGGACTCGATGCTTGGGGACCTGAACCGGTTGGAAACGCAGCGTATCGAACGTGAGACGAAGCCCGAGTTTATCGTGGGCCAGCGGGTTGTATTGAAGTCGGGCCGTGATGGTGTCATCGTGAACACAGAGGTTAGCGTCGAGGTCGGTTGCGACGACTACTACAACCCGGAGGAGTTTGCTCGTCTCGATGTCGACGAGCAAGAATCGCCGCACAACGGATACATTGACGTCATTGGCGAATGGAAGTACCAAGTTCGGTTGGACCCCACCCCGAAGCAGGCACAAAAGTGCCGGAAGGGGTGGCTCGGGTGGGTGGACGTCAAGGAGATCGAGGTGAAACCGACATAGGGGTTGTGAGTGAGAGTATATCGTTACTGTTATGATGAAAACGATATAATGGCTCGGAACGAACTATTTATAACATTGAGTCATTTATAGTAATGAGGACGAAATGAGAATCACAAAGAGACAACTAAGAAGGGTCATTCGCGAGGCGCTTGATGATCAGCGTATCGAGGTGGTCAGTGATTTTTCGCCCACAGGCGATGCCGGCAGCATCCATGACCGACCATGGGGGACGAATGCGCGGATGCGGCCGAATCACTACTCAGACGTGATCGTAATGAGTCCCAATGGTGATTCCGTATTGGTCGATGGATTAGAAACGTACATCGACGATGTGCCCCAACAGCTGGAACTTCGATCTGGTTTTCCGGTGGATGCTTCGTTCGCCGAAGAGCTGCTGGCGAAACTTGAACGACAAATGCAGCGTAGATACGTAGAGATAAACGTGACCGCCGAGAACGGTCAGTGGAGTATGTAAAATGAAAATCACTAGACGACAGCTTAGAAGAATCATCAAGGAGCGCGTTGAGGAGAATCATGTCTTCGACGCTGAACTGAACCTCGAGGCCGCTTTGGGACAATTGCTTGACGCACACATCGACAGCGAGTGGAATGATACCGAATCGGCCTACCCGAACGATGCACTTCCTGGTCACGGGATTGTAAACAACGCAGGTGCCAAGGTAATGAAGTTTGCGAAGAAATGGTGGAAACAACAGAAAGAAACCGAAGGTTTACCTCGTGAAGATTGGGAATAATGAGAATCACAAAGAGGCAGTTAAGAAGAATCATTCGAGAAGAAGTTGAAGCAGCTTCTGAAGAATCATCCGGATCAACCAAGTGGCCATCAGAATATCCTTCTGATGCCCCTGCTAATTTAACAACAGCAGAGTTATCTCCAGAAGAGTTTATTCTAATGATTAAAGATTGGATTCCTGGTGCGGGGAAAACTGAAGAAGAAATATTTGGTCCACTCGGCGGCGAAAATAAATTGAAAATGAACTATGCAAATCTAAAATCGAGGATGGAATCCGAAGGTGCAGGAAAGCTTCCTCGAAAGTATATGCCTGTTGTCAAGAAAGCCTTTGTGGAAGATCTATTTAATCGTCTGAAAGCGGGTAAACTGGATTGGACAGAACCCTTCGCTAAGAGTTCTAAAAAAGCAAAAGGTTATAAGGGTGACGAAGGCGCAGGAAAAGCAGGAAGAATAAAGAAAAAGAAAACCAGGAAAGCAGCTAAGAAATCCATTGAAGGCGGAGGTGTAGAGTTAGAAGAGCAATTGACACGCAGTATATTACGCAGATATATTAGAAAAGCTTTGACTGAAAAGCTTCGCTCTATTGACCCCGAAACAGAGGAAGAGTTTGTTGGATATGGCAGGGGAGACTATAGCGAAGAGGAAAGGGAAGAGTTTGCAGAGTATCTGCCCTCGAAACAGTTTCCCAGCCTGGGTGACTTTGATGCAATGCCCGATCCAAAGAAGTCTAAAGACTATTGGTTGAACAAGGGCGAGCTTGATGGGAAGAAGGGGGATGACATCCTGAAGCCGAAATTTGGAACTATGTCCGTGGCCAAACTACATCCTTCGCAAGACAGAGTTTATGCTGATAAGATCGGGTGGAAATTATTACAGTACGGCCCCAATAAGCTGGCTCCGCTTAAAGATCCTGATCTTATAGATCCCAACACCGGCGAGCCTTCTCCTGAAGAAGACTGGCGGTACCGTTCTATTGTCATTCAAGACGGGATGCTTCTAGATGGTCATCACAAATGGGCACTTTCTGCTCTCTCAGGGCCGAATTCGAAAGTTCCCGTACTATTTTTACCGGACCTTGATCTGGCTACAACAATCAATCTTTTGCGTGCATACGGTGCGGCGCAAGGGTTTGCTGGTCAGGCATAAAATCTGTTATGAGGACTAGCTATGCCATTCAAATCAGAAAAGCAAAGAAAATGGATGTGGGCAAACGAGCCCGAGATGGCAGAAAAATGGGCCGATGAGGAGGACGAGGTGAAAGAGGAATCTACGCGAGTTTCGAACCGACAGCTTAAACAGATTATCCGTGAAGAATCCGAACCCTGGGTGTCGGTGTCGGCGGAAGCCGCTGAGTATGGTCGCGGGTACAACGACGGATACACAGGCGTCGACGAAGAAGAGGGCGCCGGTGCACTCTACTACAGGGGATACAAAGACGGCACGATCGCTTCGGAAAAAGAAGGCGTTCTGCGAGATTTTGGTTTTTGATTTTTGAGCTCGTGTATCAAAGTGAGTGCAAATTCCCCCGACATATGATATAATCATATTGTAAGGAGGAAATGATATGCGAAAAGGCAACTTGGTTCGCTTGAACCCCGCCGTGTGTTTCACCACCCGTGAAGGCGGAGGACTTCGGTATCCGCTGACGAATGCGCTGGCCGACGAGAATGGTACCATCGCCGGCAGACGACCGATAACCCCGGAAGAGACCGAGGCTTGGTACGCCAGTGACGCCAGCAAAGGGCTGGACTCCGCGGGTGAGAGCAAACTTCCACCGCGATCGGTATGGCTCACCCTCCATCGCGATCGGGTCTACCACGTGATTCGCGCACGATGTCGCGTCAGTCTTGGCTGGGGTAATCCGGCCCGGGGTATGACCGAGCTGCTCTGCACCACCACCGGTGAGACCATCTTCGTCAAGCGTCACCTTCTCGAGGTACTCTAGTGAATCGAAACGCCTACAATTCGAATAGCGAACGGTGTCAAAACGGCATGAAGTTCCAGGAACGCGTCCAGGCGGAAATGACGAACGTGTTTTCCGATGTGGTCAATACCCGGGAAGAGTTCGCGGAGAACGACCCGACGCTGACCAACTTCGAACTCAACATGCTCGAACAACGATACGGCGACATCGCCGTTACCGTGAATGGGCGACGGGTCTTCGTGGAATGCGTTAGTGTGAATACGGATGGGGTATCGCCATTTCCCGAATCGAAGATCGCGAAGTTCGTTGGCGACTCGAAGTGGTATGCCATTGGATGGGACGGGTACGGACCCAAGTTCATCCCGGCACGGTCGATGAACGCCTACATGAGCAAGTGCCCGGGTTTCGTACGGGACGGTAGGGGATACCGCAAGCTACGGCGACGTAATGTGAGAAACATCCGTGCCGGTTATGACGGCACGGAGGCATTCGCTCGACACTTGCAGGTCCTCCATGAAAGTGGGTGACCTGGTCAACCATCATGACCGCCGGGGACCTAGGTCTGTGTTGGGCACCGGGCTGATCACCCGGGTGTACCGGCTGCTCAACGCGCCCACCGACCGGGTCGACGTGCTCTGGTCAAACACGGGCAAGGTGAGCGCTCACCATACCTACGAACTGCAGGTGCTACATGAAAGTGGGCGACATGGTCGAACACCGGAACCCCTGGTTTGTGGGGTGTCCCGGGCTGATCATCCGGGTGTATACCCCCGTCGAGGTCGGCTGTCTACCAACCTCGACACGAGTGTCGATCGACGTGCTCTGGCGGACGGGGAAGGTGCGGGCTCACCCCGCCTACGAACTAGAGGTGATCAGTGAAAGTGGGTGACATGGTGCGACACCGCGACGCTGCTGACTGGACACCGCCGTTAGGCAACGGGCTACTAGTCGAGCAGTGTGGTGAGCACATCCAATGGATGAACGCCTCGAGCGATACTGAAACATGGGCGGTCCTCTGGTCTGGGGACGGAAAGGTTGTGCGACACCGCGGGTACGAGCTACGGTTGGTCGAAGCGCTCGACGTTGCGGAGTACATGGCGCACGCAGCTAAAAACAAGAAACGTAGTGCAAACCAGTAAGAGAATGTGGTAAGATACTACAGTAAGGAGAGACAACATGGGTAGGAAATCAGAGACCGCACTCTTGGGGTGCACCGCGATCGCAGTCGTCTCCGGCGTCATGCTGGGTCTGCGGACCGGGTTCGTCTACCTGGCATGGTGGGCTCTGGCGTACAGCGGGCTTCCGGTTGGCGAGCCCATGGCACTCGCCTCCCTTGCGATCGCGTTCGCCATCGGGGTGGTCGCGACCGTGTTCGGCTCGGGGAAGAGCAAGTGAAAGTCGGCGACCTGATTGCATTTCGTCAGAAAGAGTCCGAACTCCAGCGTCCTACCGACGCCCCTCGAACCCCAGGAATCGTGATTGAGATGGGGGCACAATATAACCGTGTTGGCGTTCTATGGCCGGATGGAGACAGGATAGATTACGAACCACAGGACTGGCTGGAGGTGATCAGTGAAAGTTGGTGACTTGGTATTATCTGTACTACCTTTGGATCTCACCGACGAGTGGCCGCTCCCGGGGCTAGTCATCGCTGTCAATAGGGATTACTACGGCGCGCGACAGGCGTTCAAGATCTACCAGGATATTCCACGTGGATGTTGCATCCGTCCGAACATGGTCGATGGTATCGGTCCCACCAAAGACGGAATTCGGGATAGGGTTCTGGTTCACTGGCCTGATGCAGAATGGTCGTATCACGATAGCAAGGACATCGAGGTGATCAGTGAAAGTCGGTGATCTGGTGAAGTGTAAGTGGATGAAGGACTCCTCCGGTGTGCAAAGACTGGGTATAATAACACGGGACGTGACAAGGTTATATTCGTTCACAGAGATTGCTCGTGCCGGCGGTTCACTCATTTTCAACGTTGATTTTTTTGATGACAGCCCAGAACCGTTAGAATTCATGGATAGCGAGCTGGACATTGTCCGTAAAAGTAGGTGATCTCGTTAAGGTTGTGACTTACCCTCGACCAGCCCGCCTAGCGTATGCAAATTACGGTATCGTGTTACGTAACACGTACTGCACATATGACCCTGAATACAACAGGTGGGAAGTGTACATGCGCGGCGACGTGGTGGAATTACACGAGCGCGTCCTGATAAACGTACCGGTAAGTTAATCTTAAGCCGCTGTCGGTAAATACTTATGCTTGTCTCAGTGACGTAAGTGAAAAAGTCAGTCAGGGGTTATTGAAATGAATATGATGAAAGGTGCGTTAGACAGGACTTTAGAAAAAGTGGTTTCCAGAAAGTTGCTTGTTTGGGCGACCGCGACGGGGCTGGCTGCTACTGGTTTTTTGACCAGCGGAGATTGGGTTGTTATCAGCGCGTTGTATCTTGGTGGTCAAAGCGTGATCGATGCCATTGTTAAACTCAAAGGGGCATCATGACACGTAAGAAGGCAAAGATGAAAATCACAAAGAGACAACTCAATAAAATAATCAAGCGAAACCTGAACGAGATCCATACCGACGAGTGGGAAGCAGAGGTAACACAACACCAGACGGCGCTTGCGGACGCCATCGAACTTGCGATGAATAGTTTAGGGGAAACGTGGGTCTTGAATTTTCTAAGATCTTATACTGCTAACTACTAAGGGCTAATGCAATGAAAATCACAAAGAGGCAGTTGAGAAGAGTCATAAGGGAATCGATGTACGGTGGACAGGCGCGCGGTGGCTTCGGTAGTATGACCGTAAGGGACATCGAAGGTATGCTTCCTCGTGCTATCGTTCAAAAATATCCTGGTGTAGCCAGCGCTCTTCAAGTGCAAGCATTGCAAGCTGGATTCACAACGAATCAGCTGGCTGATGAAATCGAGACAATCCGGATTAGCGATTGGGAACATCCCTCACAATTTTTCGAACGTTTGGGATTTAGGTGGTAAAGTGAAGATTACTAAACACCAGCTCAGAAGGATCATTCGTGAAGCTAGGCAAGCGGATGTTGGCTGGGGCGAAGATCGTCCTGGTTCTGGGCTATTCTATTTCGAGAGCCCCACAGGTACTTACATGTGGCGACGCACGACGGGACACCTCGAGTTCCAATCAAACACTACTGGTCGCGTGCAACGTCTTTCCCGCCCAGTGAGTGCCCGTCGAGCTGGTGGCTTTCACGATATCGAAACGGAGGGCCAGGCAACGGCTCGGGTTCAATCACACATGAGAAGGCAAAGATGAAAATCACAAAGAGACAACTAAGAAAGATTATTCGGGAAGCATTTGAAGACCGGGTGTTCGGAGAACCTGATGCTATGGAACAGGCGGGTTGGCAACGCGGAACCCCACCGGAAATCACCGACGCTAATGTCACCGAAGAACAGATCATCAGCGCGTGGCCCGACGTGGTGTACAAGGGCCAGAACGTGATGGACCTCATGTACAACGATGAGATAATGAATCGTGCGCAAGAAACATTGGCCGAATGGGAGGGTGGCGATTTCGACGGTCAGGAAGGGTACTTGGGTTACGATCGACGCAAGGACGTGTTTGTGATGGGTTTTGATATGTGGCCCGGAGGTGACAGTTCCATACAGGCCGCATTTGTCGAGATCGATCCTGGCGGATTCATCGTCGTTGATGAGATCTATGATGGTGGTGGAATATACCCCCGTGGATGGGACAAAATTAAGGACAGGCATCCAGAGATGGTTGATCTGAGGCTAGATTGATGAAGATCACCAAACGCCAGCTTAGAAGAATCATCAAGGAAGAATATCGAGATATCCTCAGTGGAGAGGGCGCTGATCGATACAGCCTTTATGATAACCCTGATGGTGTGGCGGCTGCCATCGCGCTTGACGAACTTATGCTTGATGTCAGTAACTATATGATTGTCGCCAGAGCCACACTTGAGGAAATTAAGAAACAACATGCAAATGACATGTCAGGAATAAGCGATTCGGAAGCTGGTGATGCAATCCGTTATGAGTTTGGCCAGGCTATTCTGGGGAGGTTTGAACGATGAAAATCACAAAGCGACAGCTTAGAAGGATCATCCGAGAAGCAACCGCGACCGGTCCCACCCGCGAAGACCGGCTTGCGCGCTTAGCGTTCGATATCCTTCGCCACTATGACACCATCTTCGCCGATGTCGGTGAAATTCACGTGGACGATCTTATAGATCATTGGGTCGGCCAGGGTAATCCGGACCCCGGACCAGAGATTCGAACCGAGATTATCAGGCAAAATTACGGAAATGAGTATTTCGGTGGGGACGGTTGGTGAAATGAAGGTCACAAGGCGCCAGCTTGGAAGAATTATTCGAGAGTCAATTTTGCGAAATAACCCTCTATTAACAGAAGGGTGGGTTGGAGAATCTGGCGTTATGGTCGATGCAACCCATGAAGAGTTTGAGACCTTGGTTAATTTAGCCAATAGCGTTAAAGGTGAGTTTGGGCAAGGCTTAGGCGAAATGATATTAAAGATGGTCACAAAACAAAAATTTGATGGTAAACGTTTGTTTATTATGGACGACACTAAAAGTCATGATTCTAATAAACGCTTTTCTTCTTCAATCGCCTTTATCAAGACAATTGCTTCAACACCTGGGCTAGAAGAATTGGCTGACCGACTTGAGATATTAGTTACAGATGATGCCTTAGATAGGCTTGAAAAAACTAGGGGAATAAGATGAAAATCACAAAGCGCCAGCTGAGAAGAGTCATCAGAGAAGCGGTCCGCCAAACGCCTACGACACCAGGTCGCGCAAAGAAAATGCTTCGTCGGAAGACGCGACGCGGTCGTTACAAAGGCGAAGATTGGATGGACATGATCTTCAACGCAATACACAGAGGGGGTTTTGAAACAGCCGCCAATTTGGTAATGGATGCCCTTCTCGGCGACGTTCGCGATCACGACGCTGGAACCCATTTAGAGCTGGCACAGCTTTTGGCTGCCGCACGAGATGAAGGTCTCTTCAACTTAGGCTACGATAAGATAGAACAAAGTATAGCAGTAATCGCTTCCGATTGGTATAAGAAGCACTTCGGGAATTAAAAGATGAGAATCACGAAGGTAACATGAGGGAACCATAGTACAAGAATGACGGCTTTTTCTAAAACTTGAGTGCAAATTAATTGTCTTCGTGGTATAATCATATTGTAAGGAAAGAGATACCACGGAGGTCCTAGATGGCTCGAATGAACGACTTCGCCCGGGCGGAGCTTCTCAAGGGGCGCCTCGCCGAGTACGAGGCAGCCGGCCTCGACTGGCACCGGTCTGCCAAGTTTGGACGCGACATGGTGGCCCGGGCAGAGGGGGGCAAGGGCTTCACCGCCGGGCAGCGCCGGTGGGTTATGAGTATCATTGATGAAGACCTTCCGGTCGCCAAGGACCCCGAGCGCTTTGGGGCGATTATCGCGGCATCCGATGTCGAGGGCCTCAAATCCCGGAGCCGGGATATCCTGCGCGATTTCTCGCGTAAGGTCTTCAATGGCTGGGCACTGTCAGTCAAGCAAGAGAGGTTCCTTGAGGGGCTCCTCACAGAGGCGGAGGACTGCCGGACCAATGGTCCATGGCTTCCCACGGCACCACAGCTCGACAACATTCATAGCTGCGCTCGTCTCGGCGCGCGATACAACGATTTTTACCTCATGAGTCACCCTGGGTTGTCGAACGCCCTTAACAAGGCACGCCGCCTTGTAATGTACATGGGTGAAGGTCGCGGGGTCGCTGCCTCCCTTGCTGAATCGGTTTTTGACGAATGGTGTATGAACAAGCTTTTCAAGCAGTTCAAGACCCCGCTCGGAGAGTTGGCTTCCCCGAAGCATCCCGTCGGCGAAACTCGGTTCTTCGTCGAGGCTGGTGCCTACTGCAACACGCCCAGGACGCAGGTCAGGAAGGACCCCATCGTTCACATCGCGCTGATCGTCGACGAACCCCTCGTGGACGAGGCAGGAGCGGTTGCCTACCCGGTCATCGTGAACGGGGAGATGAAAAACATCGATGGACGTCGCCTAGGCAAGCGTCGCCCGCGAAGGAGTTGAGATCAAATGAAAGACTTTCTGAAAACGTTCACGATCAAAGAGCTTCGCCACACGCTCGAGGTGCTCAAGGAAAACAACCAAGAAAAGAATGGTCGACTCCTCGAGTACGTCGGGTACGACATCGCTGAGGAACTCTATGAGCGTCGACATCGAGATCGCCGACGAGGACCGTGAACGTACTTATGACACCTCGTTCCCTAATAGATGCGCTTAAGTGTACGTGGGTTGGGTGGTGTCGCAAAAAGGAAACTGACCATACTGGTGAAGACGCAGAACAACTTACACTCGTTTGTCACTGCCCTACTCTAAACACGAAAAAGATGATGATACTGTACACGTGCTCAGATGTCTGCAGGATATGTGAGCTTTGGAAGGAAGACAAAAATGAAGCAGATATATCTCGACACTGAACAGTGCCATGAACTAGAGCTCCCCTATTGGGAGCCCTCTGAGCCCATCTGGAGGTCGGCAGCTTTGATCCTTGGTAGTAAACGGCAGGGATATGACAGTCACCACAGGGGCATTCTGGAACCTCTGGGTGATACACCTATACTTATCTTTAGGGATGAAACAACAGCTCCCGGATGGTACAGTGTTATTTAAGTTTGCTAGACGAGCAGGTAACCTGGTTTTACGTTTGCTCGACTGCAGGAGAAAAATTCAGATGTGTAGAGAAGATGACGTTATACTTGTTCAAAAGGAGGCATGAATGGCTGAGTATCAACTTTGGGCTCGAAATAAGCGTGTCTTACGTGAAAACACCTGGCAGCATGTTGATTTCGTGAAAGCACCTACCAAGAATGAAGCAATCGTGAAGTGGAAACGTGAAAACCCAGATAAGAGCTACGCGCTTGAAGAACGCGACGAGCGTATCGTTGCTCTGGTGTTTGCAGGTGGTATCTGACAACTGGGGGTTTCATGGCTAGAAGACGTAAAAAGAAGAACAAGACATCAGGTGGAAACACCATGACGGAGAAACACGGTGAATGGAAAAAGGGCGATGTCGTTTGGTACAAAAATCATCGTGGTGAGTGGAAGTACGGTACGATTATGTACTTCTCCGAAAACAAAGAGAATGGAAAAACGTGGGTAACGTATTGGGACATGACGGATCCCCAATATGAATCGGGTTCCATCGACGACATTTCACAGGAAGCTCCAACAAAGAACTTGAATAAAAAGATTCTCAGGAAAATTGCAAGAAGTAACATCAGAAACACGAAGAAGTAAAACAGGAGTGCTGTTATGACCGATCCGATGATCTTCGAGGATGAACTGTATCCCGATGGATATCCTGATGAACTCATTCCCGAGAGATGTTTTATACAAGATCACGAAATGCATGAAAACTACCCGGATATTGTGTATTATTACCAAAATGAGGAGGACGAAGAACAATGCTAAAGGAAACTACCTTCCTGACTCAGGCTGAGTCACAATTTCTTCACGGTGAGTTCAAGCACTTGGTTGCCAAGCTTACCAGCGAAATGCAAACAAGGGATGATAAGAAGCAAAAGTGGCGATATCTCAAGAAGCAGTGGAACGATGAGCTCAACCAGATGATGGGGATCGATCCCACATGGGGTGTGAAAGCAGGACAGCTGTTCAGCTTTGATCTCGACGCGCGTCGTAAGCTAATTCTTTTGAACTACACACCCGCTGCTCACAACGTCCTACACGAAGTGGGGAATGGAGCTGGATGGACTGCTGCGTTGCGATTGATGCGTGGCCTTGTGTACGCTTATGAACGTCCTGGTGACGTCAACGGGGTTCGCATGGTGTCCCGAAGCTTCCGGAAGTTTTTCAATCTCGATGAAGTTCCAGATTCCGAATGGCAGACCTTGCTTAACGAAGCCCGCGATAAGCCGGTGGTGATCCGTGCCAAAGAAGACGGCGCTATGATCCAGTATTTTGAACACAAAGGGCAGCTGTGTGCCACTACAAGGGGTAGGTTGGAAACACAATACGTTAGTACTGCGCTTGGCCTGTTCACAAGCAGCGACTTCGCAATTGCGAAACATGCTGCCAATCAGTATGGTATCGAGCTTATGACTGTGGTTGTGGAACTCGTACATCCCATCAGTGCTGTTCATGTCGATTACAACGGCGAGAAATCAGTGTACCTGCTCGCTGCATACGATAAGGGAGGGGAAGAGATTCCAGCGGTCGTTCTTGAACGAATGTTCATGAAGATCTGTGATGGAGGTAGGAACCATCACCTGCGCATGCCGCTACAGCGTGTCATGACGCTTCAACAGGCCCGTGATGAAATCAACGATCGGTCTGTGATGAACAAGGAAGGCTGGGTCGCGTTCGTGGGAAGTGGGCCGCGCCGACGTAGGATCAAGCTCAAGTACATCAGTTACATCGGTGAGATGGTGAAGTCAAAGCTGAGTTACAAGTACGTCATGAACTGCCTATGTAAGGACCGGGTCGATTACATGTTCCACACGTTGCCCGAGGAGATTCGGGAAGTGGCATACCGGATGGTAGCACAGGTACAAAAGATCGCCAATGATTCACCTTCGTACAAAGCACTCTACGTCCTTCACAGCGAAAACGAAGGCGGTGTCGATTACTTCCGAACAGTGTGTCGACAGTACTACCGGTGGGAGCAGTCCAACAAGCTGCCCAAGCTAAATGATGGTGATGTGTCGTTACCCATTTACGCTGCGTAAGTGAGTGCAAAAAACCTCCTCCTTGTTGTATAATAGTACTATAAGGAAGGAGGTCATCTTATGAATCGTGCCACCGTTCGAAAGGCCTACCGCGAAGCGCTCCTCTCTGTCTTCGGTTGCGGTGACAAGGAGCTCGATGCGGGGCTAATCCGCGCACTGAAGAGCGACATTCATCTGGGCGACAAGGCACCGGGCCAGTGGTCTCCGACATCGGTGTTGGAGATCTACTGTGAAAACGGCATTCCTAACGCGTCCGATATCCACGAAATTCCCCCAATGCCTGAGCATGGTTACAAGGGTGGTTGTCATTACAACTCCGATAGCTGGTACAAGGTGGACGAAATTGTCAACCTATTACTCGAGCCGGTTTACGGGGTGAAGGTCTTTTCAGAACCCTATAATGGTGCAGTTGTCAACGTTTACTTCAGCTGAGGAACACATGAAAAAGCGAATCACCCTTACCTTCGAAGGGCAACGGCTTGTGAAAGAGGCGATCGACGCCGGTAAGAAAATCCAGGCGATCAAGGCGGTGCGCACTCACGGCAAGATGTATCCTGCCGATGAGTCCCGGGACAACCCCCACCGCCCCGGTTTGAGGGAGGCGAAGCACGCCATCGACGTCAAGTACTTCGACGCCGACCCTCGAGATGCTGCAGCCACGATTGGTCCAACATTCACCGTGAAAAAGATGGTGGTGGAAGTTGGGGGAGAAGGGAACGTGGAAATCGACATTGACGAACTGCAACTGCGGTTCCTTCAGGAACTTAAATCACTGGGTCTCGACCAGGTCCAGCACCTTCTAGAACTCACAGAGTTCATTCGTGACTGGCAACGTTGAAAACTCATTTACAATCGTGCTAAGGGATAGTTATAAAATGGAAAAAATGGACGATTACAAGACAGATGAACAGCTTCTTGCAGAGGCCATGGAAGATATGACACCGTTGGAACGACATATTCACAGCGCCATGATTTCAGCTTACTCGTTGGCAAATTATGGGTTGTTGGAGGAGATTCACCAGCAGATGCAAGAAGTGGAAACGTTACGAAAAACGTCCGATCTGGAGGATCGGGCGTTGTTACCCCTGGCAGAAGCAACACTGTTACAGTTTATCATGAGTTTGCCGATTGTTGGCGACGCCTGAGTGCAAAATCTTTCTACTTATGGTATAATAGTATTGTAAGGAAGGAGAGAGGCTATGGCATACGACCGACGCAGTAAACTCCTCGCCGCGGCCAAGCGCCAGATGCGTGAGAACGACGTCGAGTACACCCCTCCCCGCAAGGAACGTGTCGCCAGTACGGACGAGTTTTGCGAAGGGGAGCGCTCAGCGTGGAAGTCACAGCGCAACATGAAGCACAAAGTCCGGCGCGCCGTGAACCAAAACATTCGTAACGAGCTCACGAAGAACCGACTGGATCGTGGATCTGATTGGGAGGGCCGCGACTGGGCGCCGATGCCGGAGGGCACGTTGGTTCAGTTCATAAAAGACCACTTCCGCGGTGGTGTTAAGGTTGTCAAAAATGATGTTGCGACGGTCATCAGGGAGTTTGAGACGGACGGTAAACGGTTCGTCGAGCTCCTCGTCGGCACGAGCATCGAAACAGTGTCAAAGGGTTCCATCAGGGAGCTGTAGGAGAAGTCATGTCGAGTTTTGTAAGTGCATTCACCGTTACCGGTGGGATCATTGCGGCAATCGGTTTGACATACATGGTGTATGTTGGGGGTCGAGCCGCGTGGAAGCTTGCCAGTTTCACGTTTAAGTTTATTGAGTACAAGCTTGATGAAAAGCGCAAGTCCGATGTCAAAGAGTATCGCGATAGAGCGCAACGAGAAGCCGATGAGCAAGCGAGACTATACGCTGGTTTGCTTCTCGGTAAGTTGCCTGAGCTCATCAAGTGGCGCGAAGTCGCGCTGAACACGCCGTACGACCATGCCTCAAACCGGACCGCCCGTGCCAACAACCAAAAGCGCGCCCGGGCTCTTACGAAAATCCGCGCTCTCGTAAAGAGTAACTGGACTATCACGGGAGCTGATACCATGTATCGCGATGAAGTACTCAAGCAACTGCGTACCAGTTGGGGGGTATCGCATGAAAGTTGCTGAGCTTGGGGCCGGGATGTTGGTACAACCGAAGGTAGGAATGAGGTGGGTAAAAAGGTTCAATACCCTTTGTGTTGAGGCTGAGAGGGATGATCAGTCGCGCTGGCACTCCTCGCGGTCCTGGGGAAAGGATGGACCGGTTGACATGGGTAGGGAACCCGTGATGTTCATCGAGAAGGTGGCGGTTAACGACCGGGCGAAGTCTACCTCTTTGGAACGCACGTGGGGGGCACAGGTCGTTATTATTGAGGGAAGGTTGATAGGCGTTGATGGAAACGCGTGGCGTCACATCGAACCAGTTGGGAAGGAAGGTGGTGGTGAGGGACCCTGACGTCGAAAACTCGGTTATGAACCGTGGACTCAGGAAACACCAAAAGCTTAAGCCGGGACGCCTCGTTGATGTGTGGGGCGCTAATCCGGATTATTACGGTTATGTGGGAACGGGCTTGGTTATCGACACAAAGCAATTTAGCTGGACGTGCCCTCCCGAGGTCTTGGTTGTGATAAACTCGACGTATCGCTGGTTTGATCTGAAAACCTTCATATTTTACGAACCGGAGCAGTAAAGTGACTAACACAGGTAAGTTCTCCGGTTCGTCTCAGGGGTGGATGTCGACCTCTCGCCCGAACATCGAAACTGAAGATAAGGGGCTTTTTGAGTTTAGCCTCGACTACTTCAACCTCCTAATGAAGTTCGATTCTCTTGACTTCTACGGAGCAAACGCCAACACATTCAATGTGGACGGTGTTGTGTTCGAGGTCCTTGAGGATCCAAACGATGATTATCGCTCGAGTCTTGGTGGCATCATTGTGGCTAAGGATAACAGTGAGGTGTTCTTTCGGGTACCAATCGCACAAGTGTGTTTAGTTGAGTTCGAAGATGGTGATTCGTCGCTTCGAAATCAAGATTACTATGAATTTCGGGAAGATGATTGTAACGGCTATCAACTAATCGATATCACCGATGGGCATATCTGGCTTGAGTTTGGTACCGATCTGCACGATGGGTATTACCCATGTTTCTACTTCCAGTACAACCCGAAACGACCGAAGCTTTAAGGCGAAAGTCAGTACCTTAGGAACATTCACCAAAGTACAGAATCACGTATCCCATGTTTCTACTTTCCGGTTATGATCTCTTCGGATGAGTTGAGTATCAGGTTCCTCGATTTTTCTCTGTTTAGCAAAATGGTTAGATAGTGTTGCGTGACCGAAAAATTCTAACACATACCTCTTAATGAGGCTCGGTGTTAAACTGGCTAACGCCCTATCTTCTTCGATAGCACGATTTTCAACAAATGCTTGGGGTGCAATCAACATCGTGCCCCACCTGCAATCAGATATTCCCGACTGAATTGACGTACGGCCCACGCCGCAATCGCCCGATTCATGGGGGTGCTTAATTGATTCCAACCCTACAACAAATAAAAAATAATTGACTTCCCCCAAAGGCAAAGCTCCCTCCTCGCTTTGCTATGTTCCTCATGTATAAGTATGGATTTTGATGAGGTTAAGAGGTACGCTTTTTTGAATTGAACGATAATTTAGTTGCGAACTTGAGTGCAAATAAGCTCCCAATATGATATAATCATATTGTAAGGAGGGAATGAACATGGCTGATATCGCTTTCGAAGGTTACCACTACGAGTGCTCCTGCGGCGAGCTCTACAAGTCTGTCGCGCAGGCCGAGTGCTGCCGGAAGTGTCGGACCTACACCGAGCGGGGCTGGTGCACCGCGGTGACGGACGTCCGGACATCCAAGGTGGTGTGGGTCTCGCCAATCATCGAGGCGGAACGGGTCGCAGCAGAGGAGCTGGCGACGTACACGGTCGCCTCTCGGAAGGCCGCGACGCTCGGCGATGTCGCCGGTGTCCGGGACGCGCTCAAGACCTACCTTGACGGACTTGCATAAATCAAATCCCAGTACCCAGGAGAGAACATGTCTTATCGAACCATTCTTGCTGACCTTCCCATGCTGACCGAGAGTGAACTGCGTAGCCTCAACCGTCTTGTGGTCAGCCAGCTCAAGACCGTCCGTGCCATAGACTGTGAGGAGAAGCGATCCATCCTCCGTGAGGGAGACCGCGTGAGCTGGTCCGGGCGCCGAGGTTACCATGAGGGGACCATCGTCCGCGTGAAGAGGAAGAAGGCAATCGTCAACACAGGGGAGTTCAGGGACTGGGACGTGCCACTGAACATGCTCAAAAAGATTGCTTGAACAAACACGATGAGGAGTTTACAATGGTGTACATGAAGTCAACTTCCCCCACCGGTGCCGCAGCTGTCAAGAACTCAGGTAACGAAGGTTTCGTTATCGGTGATATTGTGCAGTGGACCCACGAACACAAGGGCCGCGCAGTCGCGGCATTCGGTGAGGTCAGCTCGGTCATGCGCAAGAACATGTGGGTCAGCCTGCTTGGCAAGGAATGGAAGGTAAGCATCCACGATGCCAGCCTGGTCTACCGGCCGGAAACCGAAGAAGAGGAGGGGGAAAGCGATTGATTTCTTCTTGCCGGGGTGGCGGAATGGTAGACGCAGCGGGCTTAAAACCCGCTGACCAAGAGGTCGTAGGGGTTCGAATCCCCTTCCCGGTACCACCTTGCGCCCTTAGCTCAGTAGGACAGAGCATCGGTCTTCTAAACCGAGGGTCGCAGGTTCGAGTCCTGCAGGGCGCGTCATTAAAGTTAGGAAGGCATCCAACAGAACCTAAGCGGTTCATAGTCAAACTCACTGTTCCAGGCGTTCTTACAAGCCTCCGAGATTTCGGGGCTGTAGCTCAGGGGTTAGAGCGCTGTTCTTATAAAGCGGATGTCGGTGGTTCAATTCCACCCAGCCCTACTTTCACGGGACCTTAGCTCAATTGGTAGAGCATCAGACTTTTAATCTGGCGGTCGTGGGTTCGATCCCCACAGGTCCCACTCTTCGCTCCCATCGTCTAGTCAGGTCAGGACACCGGGTTTTCATCCCGACAACACGGGTTCGAATCCCGTTGGGAGTATTCTTGAGGCGTGGCCAAGTTGGTAAGGCACCGGGTTTTGGTTCCGGTCACCGTAGGTTCGAATCCTACCGCCTCAATAAAAAATAAACAAACACCGTGACTCAGATATAATGGCATTCCACTAACCCACAAGGATAAAAAAATGAGAAGTTGGATTAGGCATACCGAAATCGATTACGCTGACGTATTGCTATTTACCGCGGCTGGTATCACGACGGCTCCCGCAGTTTATCTCATTGGTTACGGTTTTTATTCCACCGTAACCAATGGCGCTCGTTTGATTGCGAGCATTTTTTAAAAGGGATAAACAAAGAACTTCGGGCATGCGAGGTAAGTTATAGTAGAACTCATTCTTTTCGTTACAAGAAGAGATAGAAAACCAAGTTGGCCGCATGGTTTTTGATTAGTCAGGTGAACGGAATCATGTCGCCAAGTAACCCCAGGCTTAACGGGTGGTTCGTAATGAATCACCCGTTTTTCATTTCTGGCTAAAATGAGCACATGGGATTGATATTTATGTTCAGCCATCGGAAGGTAAGAAATGAGAATTACAAAGAGACAGCTTCGAATGATCATTCGTAAGGAACACGCGATGATTGAGGCCCGAAAGCCATTGAAGGATCCAATTGCCCACAAAGACCCAATGGATGCACATCATGCAACACATTCAGCATGGGCTGGTGGTACCGGTGGATCTGTGGATGATGAAAACTTAGTCATGCCTATTGATCACTCGAAAGCCGTGGGTGGTGAAGCGGTAACTGCTGAACCAGAAATTCTTAAACTTACAGAAAGACAACTGAGACGTGCCATTCGACGAATGCTTGCTGAAGCAGGCATGCCTAGTTCCGTTATCAAGCATAAGCAGACCCTGGCTGCCATGAGCGACGAAGAGCTTGTCGAGAAATACGGGCACAAATCCGAAGAAGAGTTGAGGAAGATGGCTTGGCGCCATGGTTACGGTCGGATGAGTCCTCACTATCTCAATCGTGTTAACAGTGGCAAGCAACGATGAAAATCACAAGATGGCAAATACGTCAAATCATTAACGAAGAGCTTTCCAGAACTTTGGTTACGAAACGCCCGAAGAAAATCGGGCCACGTGAGCTACGTAGGTTAATCCTTCGTGAAGCACGGTCTCTTCTTAAGGAACACACCGTTCCCGATAGCGCTGCAGACATCAACGACATGGATGCCGGTGCTGTTTGGGATATCATGGTCGGTGACGCCGAAGGCGCTGATGAACTCCTTGCTACCCTGGGGTCGGTAAAAGGTTGGGCGCCTGGCGAGCTTAAGAAAATTGGCGCTGTCGATGGCGAAGGATTGAAAGCTGTTGCTGAGAAGATCTGGGGTGCCGATGGTAAATCAAAATTCGTTGCCAACGTCGCTAGCATCGTTTCGGCGCTCGGCGCATCGGAGGGCTACGCGAAACCAGAGATGCCCGCGTTCGAAGGTGGCGATGGACCTGCAGTCGCGGATGCATTGTCGGAACCTGGTGAGATTAATATCGACATCGGCGCTGATTACGGGGGCGATATCGATGACTTTGAGGAGTACCTTGCGTACGCAGAAGTCGCAGAAGAAGAAGAGGAAGGGGAGGGGGAAGACGAGGAAGAAAAGAACGAATCTCGCTCTCGGCACGATCAATTAGTACTTGAAAAATGGAACAGGATGGCCGGTTTGGTTAGTCTGGTAGAGCTTAAGTCGGATGAGCGTTTCCCGTTTGTGGGACCCGCAGCTATCATGCCGGGCGCGCCTAACCTTGGGGATAAAGGATCCATCGATATCGACGCGATCAAGGGCGTGGCGAAGAAGTTCCTAACGAAAGGCAAGGGAAACAAGGGCGATGATGTTAACGTTACCATGAATCAATCGCTTTCCAACAAAGCGATGAAGCCAACGCAGACAAACGTGAAGGCTGCAAAGACACTCCTGTTCGCGTTGCTTAACAGTGGTGAGGACATGGGAGGGGCGTTTGCGTCGAGCGACGGTGAGATCATTGATGGGCATCACCGGTGGTCAGGTCAACGATTACGGACTGGCGGCGACGTGGACCACGCCGGCGTTCACATAATCGACAAGCCTTCCGGAATGGACACCAAAGAGTTCTTGACGATGTTGACGGTTCTTGGCACCGCGTTGGGTCGACCAACGAAGCTTAAGTAGGAGAAATACTATGAAGCGGTTAACACCACAACGACTTAGAAAAATCATACGTGAGGAACTGCATGGTTTAAAACGTGTTGCTATCACCCCTTCGTTGGTAAGTGTTCTTTTCGAGGATGTTACCGACGATATCGCAAAAGCCTCGAAACAAGGTCCAGGAGAGGTGAGGAAACTCGTGAACACCTATGACGATAAGGATGCGCTTAAGAGCGCTTTGCAAGGAGACTACGATCAGGTTGAACCTGATGATGTGACCGGTGTTGGTTCTGCCCAGAGCGTGGATGCGGGTGGTTTCAAACCAACCCAGAACGAAATCGATCTCATGAAGTCGGTCGCATTTCCACTTGGCGGTGCGAGCGCTCTTAAGAGCATGATCGTCACAAACACGACCGGAGCACCCGGATCCATCACAGTCGCCGGTGACGAAGTTATAGATGGTCACCACCGATGGTCGGGTGTTTGGGGCATCCTGGGCAAAAAGGGCAAGATTAGTGTTCAAGATGTCGCTCTTCCAGGAGAGACAAAGGAGAAGCTTGCTGCTGCACAACTCGCGATCGCAGCGTATAAGCCCGCAGATCTGGAGCAACCCGCTTCAGCCGAACCGATTCCGTATAACATCTTGGGTAAAAAGAAAGCAGTGATAAAAAAGATGATGCTCGATAACGTTGGAAAACAAACGGACAAAAAAGCTCCTGGACCGCTCCTTAATGACGAGATGCTTGCCTCTTCCGCCAAGGATAAAGACATCGCCGCATGGGCGGGTTTCGAAGTCGGCGCTGACGTGGACGTGGTGTTGGATAAAATAACCGACAAAGTTGCCGCAAACCTCGCTGGAATACCCTCGAACGCTAGTGCCCCTGCCCGGGCTGACATGCCACAGTTTGACAATGATGCCATTGGTGGAAAGCAAGCGAAAGCCGACATCTACACGGGATTAAAAGCAGGTGAATACAACGTCAAACCACCGTTTGAAGAACAAGGTGATGACGATGAAGAACCAGGTGATGACGAGATTGCTGAACGTTGGAGCAGGTTGGCGGGATTACTGAAAGGATGACATGAAATGAAGATCACCAAAAGACAACTCAGGAAGCTTTTACATGAGGAAAAAAGAGTCTCTCAGAGGCTCTCTGAGGTGTTTCTACCCAATCTACCTTATGCACCAATGCCGCTTAAGAGCATAGCCCCACCCGACTTTCAGAGAGCACTCAGGGGTATGTTAGATGAAGTGTCCCACAGCGATGCGGAGCTGCATGCTTATGGTATGAGTGTCAAGCTTATCGAAATCATGGATGAAATCGAGGCAAACTTTGGTTCGAAAGGAAAGAACGATCACCGTTCGAGCGAAGCTTTTGGGTACGTTGCTAGGGCCATGGAACGATTAGCTGCAATATACGAAATCAGAGAATGAAATAACGTGTACACTGTGAGTTAGGGTGATATGTTTACAAGTATCTTGCCACCTTAGCTCAGCCGGCCAGAGCATCGCTCTTGTAAAGCGAATGTCGTCGGTTCGAATCCGACAGGTGGCTTATCGTCGAACCAGGAGTGGCTTGACATTTGTTTGACAAGAAACACTTGACTTGAGCCCCGAGATGGGGTATAATGAGTACAGAGAATGGGGTGGTAGTGAAAATTGATCTGCAAAACAAAGACTGCTTAGGTTTTTTGAGGGAGCTGGAGGATGACTCAATCGATATGGTCGTGGTTGATCCTCCATATTTTCAGATTGTAAAGAACTCTTGGGATAATCAATGGGCGTCAGAGCAAGAGTATTTAGATTGGTGTGATAAATGGACTCGTGAATGTTTCCGAGTTTTGAAGCCCGGACGTTGTTTTTATGTGTGGGGAACCACAAAAACTGACACTTTCCTCCGATATAAACTCGACGTGCTAAATCGCGTCACAGACGCA
>Ga0080013_1002260_pt1 | contig 23102 bp, 36 predicted proteins | sample ETNvirenome_6_85_FD_69236 | JGI IMG/M metagenome (GOLD analysis project Ga0080013, IMG submission 69236) | Marine viral communities from the Pacific Ocean - ETNP_6_85 (SPADES assembly) (version 2) | ecosystem: Environmental > Aquatic > Marine > Oceanic | place: Pacific Ocean | collected 2013-06-19
AGTTTGAATGGCGTGGAAGGTCTAGTAGTTTAGAAGGCATCTCCACCACCGTTCCGTATAAAGGCAGCGTGAAAGACATAGTTACTAACTTGATGCAGGGTTTTCGAAGTGGGATGTCCTACTCCGGCGCACGCGACATCAAGGAGCTGCAGCGCCGAGCTCAGTTCATCAGGCAGACGCCAGCGGGAGCTAGAGAAAGTGGAACGCATATTCTCAATAATCGCTAAGCTTTTTGAGCGGTTTGCTACTTTATTCCTGACCAATGAAGAGGAAAAGCTTTACCTCGATTCCAAGGAGATAGAGGAGCCGGCGGAAGAAGTGAAAGTAGAACACCAGAAGAGATACCTTTGGATCCTAGATAACGGACACGGAGTCGAGACTTCTGGCAAGCGTTCACCTAGATTTGAAGACGGTAGGCAACTTCTGGAATACGAGTTTAATCGTGCAATCGTGAAGAGGATCATCGATCGGTTGGATGAGCTAGGTGTAGCTTACTTGAATCTTGTTCCGGGAGAGAATGACGTACCTCTAGCAGATCGTGTAGCACTAGCATCTACCTGTGATGACAAAGGTCTTGGGAAGGTCTACGTGTCGGTGCACGGGAATGCTGCAACTGATCTCTGGTCCATCGCCAGCGGGGTGGAGACATATCATTACCCCAACTCTCAGACAGGAATTTCTCTAGCCACGGTGTTTCAAAAGCACATTGTGCAACAGACAGAGTGGAAGGATCGAGGAATAAAAGAGGCCAAGTTCTATGTGTTGCGCAAGACTACGATGCCTGCAATCTTAACTGAGAACGGTTTCTTCAGTAATAAGGCACAATGTGAACAAATGCTCTCTATGGAGTATAGAGATAAGGTGGCCGAAGCACACGTGCAGGCCATCCTCGAGATAGAAAAGGACGGAATCCAATGATCGAGATCGATAATGTGAATATTCTAAGAATCGCCATCGCGAAGTTCCTAGCGGAGTTTCCAGAGAAGGCGATCAATCTCCACTCACACGCGGCAATTAAGATATTGTCAGGTGAGATGGCTGATCACATTGAAGAGGAGTTTTCGACTCCTGTGGCTGAACAGCTAAAGTTCGAGTTTCAAGGCTGATAATGCCCACCCCCTCTCCGGAGCTTAAAATCTACTGTGGGCCCATGTTCGGATCTAAGACGACCCGGCTTATGGCTGCTGTGGATCGCTACCGATATCAGAACCGGAACGTAATCGCTTTCAAGCCTTGTATGGATGACCGATACGCTGCCGCAGATATTGTTACTCACAACGGAGGCAAGATTCCTGCGGTAACTGTTAAAGACGCGGAGGATATCTATAAACATCTAGCTGAGTCTGTCGAGGTATATGACGTGGTAGCAGTGGATGAGGCTTTTCTTATTGACGGAGTAAGTGATGTGTTACGTTGGCTTTATAATAAAGGCGTGACAATCGTGGTGTCTACACTAGATCTCTCAGCTGCTTGCAATCCTTTTGATGAGGTGCAACAATTGATGCCTTGGGCCACACACATTGAGAAGTGCCCAGCAGTTTGTCCCGTTTGCGGAAGAGATGCTTACTATACTTATAAGAAGAATAATGATGGTATTGAGATTGCCATCGGAGGAGCAGAGCTTTACGAGCCGCGCTGTTTTGAACACCACCCGCTTATGAATCAGAGAGAGTACAGTGATACCTAACCCAAGAGATGTAGATCTCGTCATCTACCACAAAAACTGCACTGATGGTTTCGCCGCAGCGTATGGTGCCTGGAGATTACTAGGAAATCGTGCTGAGTATGTGGCTTGTTCACACGGACAGGATCCTCCTGATGTCAAAGGAAAGTCTGTGGCAATCTGCGACTTCTCCTTTAAAAATGGTGTGACCAAGAAGATGATCGAAGATGCAGACTCCCTAGTAATACTCGATCACCACAAGTCAGCTATGATTGAGCTGCATGATATACCGGATGCCATCTTCAATATGGAGAAGTCCGGAGCAGTTATTACCTGGGAATTTTTCCATCCTGGGAAGGAGCCTCCCAAGTTCATCAATTATATCGAGGATCGTGATCTCTGGAAATGGCAGCTTCCCTACTCCCGTGAGTTCGCAGCTGCCTTTGACATGGTTCAATTCAACTTTGAGGATTTTGATAAGTTCGTGGATGATTCTGTGTTTGACGACGCAGTTAAGCGCGGATCTTACATCTTATCATATTCCAAGACAGTTATTAAGAAGATCGCTGAGAAAGCGGTTGCTAGAAAGTTAGCAGGGCATGATGCGTTAGTGGTTAATGCATCCCACTGGATGTCTGAGGTTGGAAATGCTCTGTCTCCCCACTGTGATCTTGCGATGATCTGGTTTCACGATCACGAGGACAAGGATGTAAAGGTAAGCCTAAGAGCTTTCCACGACAACATAGACGCGTCAGAGATTGCCAAGAAGTACGGCGGCGGCGGTCACAAGTCAGCAGCAGGATTTACTTGGGAAGAAGGCATTGAGGAACTTTTCGACAAGCCAAAGCCAAAACGAAAAAGGTCGAGCAAGAAAAATGACTCTCCAAAATCAAAAGACAGTTCGTAAAATATTTACCATCGACGAAAATCGTGGAGATATTTTGTGAGCAGCTTAAATGAGATTCTGAAAATCACTGCAAGAGAATCATTTCACGCCGGCCGGGCCCGCGGCGAGTGGCAGGGTACGCACCATTTCAATGCTGATCTTGAGTTCCTGGGTGCTAAGCACGGCTATATGACAGAGTTTAGACCCTCTATGGTAACTACTACTATTCCAGAGTGGTATAAGTCCCAGAATGGGCAGTCTATTTGCAATACTCATCTTCGAGCCATTTATCATCTAAATTTTGAATTCAAAGAAGGCAATTACTTTGATCAATTTTTTAGTGAATTTTCTTCTTTTGGCAAAATTGAAAAAAGAAAAGATGGAAAATTGTTGTGTGACCCACCCAGAACTCTTGCGGACGAATTTAAATTCTATCGACACGCTAGAGAGGCACATGCAGCTTCTTGCTATGCAGCACTCCAGCACGCATTTAATGAAATACACCCAGCAAGCAGGGAAAATTATGAAGAGATGCTTTTCGGACCGCGGTCAAACGAGTCTATTACCAGGCGAAAATTAAGTGCTTGTTATGAGATGCTTGATGACAATGTAAATTTCTTGGATGTTGGTAATGCAGGCGAGTCCTGGCTTTTTGAATTAGCAGATCACTTATTTCCTAAGAACGCAGTTAAATTTCACACAATAGACATTAACAAGAGCAAAGATGAGCTTTGTAGCCAGAATAGCAATATAGATCCTGAAAGATGGAATGAGATCTTGGCTGATGCCAGAGACATAAAAGCTATTCAGCATCTTTTACCTAGCGAAGGCTTTAAGGTTATAAATGTTGCACGAGGGTGCTGCGAGATTTTCAATAAAGATGACTTTGTTTCTACGCTTAACGACCTGTACGACCTTCTTTGTCCTGGGGGAACTTTAGTTTTTCCTGTAGTAGGCTCTGGATTTCACCTCAGTCCCAACGATGCTACTGTTAAATACAGTTGTGAGCTTGGTGACTTTGAAATTGGTGGAAAAAATACCGGCGTACTGAGCGTCTTAGATTATGAGAATTTTCTCTTGCAGCATGCACAGGCACCCGAAGATATCGTGAGCTATGGTATGAGTTTTGCAATGTTCAACGACGCGCTTTTTGGATCTCTGCCCGAAGATGCATACCCCGCTCCGCACCCAGAATATGTTCTTCGGAAACATTCACAAAATTGCCTAAAAAGAAAAAAGCTTACCTTAGAAGAGCTTAAGTTTTTCGACAGGCTCAAAGCCTCCTCAATCGATGTGACAGGTACGCGAAATGTCTGGGGCCCGCCTAGCCAGACGTCTCAGATAAGATATACTTTTTCTGTCACTAAACCTGTTACTAACTAGAAAGGCATCAAAATGGACTTGGTAACTGTTTCTAATCAAGCCTTGGAACACGTAAAACTAGATCTTGAAAATTCTGACAAAAATTACGTACGTTTATCTGTAAAAGGCGGCGGATGCTCAGGATTAATGTACGATGTTAAATTTGATGACAAGATCGACAGTGATCTTGAAATTATAAAAGACGGAGTAGTTTTCGTCATGGATAAAAAATCATCAATTTACCTCAAAGGGCTTGAGTTGGACTTTGACCCAGGCTTAAACTCTAAAGGATTAGTTTTCAAGAATCCAAACGCGTCAAACACCTGCGGATGCGGAGAGTCTTTTTCAATATGAGACCAGAGTGGGATGCTATATGGATGAGCGTAGCTAAGACAATATCGCAGCGCTCAATTGACCCAAGGCACCAAGTAGGGGCTATCATTGTTTCAGATGACAATACTCAGCTTCTTTCATTGGGATACAACGGAAACTATAAAGGCGGCCCCAACAGGACTGAGTCTGACACCCCGGGCAAGTCAGGATTAATTCACGCAGAACAGAACGCGCTTATAAAACTAGACTATAACAATCCCAAGAAGAAGAAAATGTATGTGTCTCTATCTCCATGCAGTCTTTGTGCGAAGATGATAGTTAATGCTAATATTGATGAAGTTATATTTGATGAAGCGTACAGGGATTTATCGGGCATAAAGATCATGGAAGATGCCGGAATTGTTGTGCGCAGATTTGTTAGTGGACATAAGTCTTGAGCAGACATATTTAATATGTCTTGGACACCATATGAAAACACCTTTGACTAAACAGCTTCTAGAATCTATCGTTGCCGAAGAAATGCAAAAAATCCAGGATGATCTGTGCGATAAAAAGGGTAAGCATGAACTCGGAAAGCATTCTAAGTTGATTGGAACTGGATTGCGACTTTGCGACAAAAAGACTCACAACGCCTTTTACGTTATTAAAAAAATAATGAAAAAAGGAAGCGAATTTTTTATATTAGCAGACGCAGAAGGAAAAAAGCACGCCATAAACGCAAAAGATCTTTTGCAAAGTTACAGGTTAGATGAAAATGAAAAATAAGGATTTAAAAGAAAATATTAGGCAGACGCTTGGACTAGATAAAGAGAATTTGAAAGAATCACTTGTAATACAAGCAAAACCTTTTAGTGTTCCGACAGAGTCATTGTCAGGCGAAAATATTAGAAATCATTATGCGCTTTATGAGCAATATATTGTCGACTTTAACAAGGTAAGCGCGCAGCTAGACACTGCAGATAGACAAGACGCATCTTCTAATCACTCAGCTCTTAGATGTCTTAAGATTGATGAAGTTTATAATCTAAATGCAGCTTATCTTCATGAGCTTTATTTTGCTAACATTGGAGATCTACAAAGTGAAATCACAATGGATTCTTTGTCATTTATGCGACTTGAAAGAGATTTTGGTGGATTTGATGCCTGGCAGATGGATTTTATAGCTTGTGCTCAAGCATCCAGGTGCGGCTGGGTTGTGACAGGGTACAATGTGTACACACAGACTTATATGAATTACGTGATAGATCTGCATAGCGTGCAGGTTCCTATTGGTGTAATTCCAGTCATAGTAGTGGATGTATGGCAGCATGCTTACTACAAGGATTACTTAAGGGATGTAAAAGCTTACACTGTCAACATGATGAAAGAGCTTAATTGGAATGTTATAGACACGCGGTTTGATCGAACAGAAAAAGCTGCGCAGGCCTTGAGGTGATATTATGAAATACAAAGACTTGAAAAGCTTGATATTAGAAGAATTTTCAACAATGATAGCAGAGCAAGAATCAGAGGAAGTACCCACTGGAGACGAACCCGATGCACCCTCACCCAGCTCAGTGGATCAACAGATTGACGAACTTCTCTTGCAGTATGAAAAACTATCACTACCTGATCGCGCTGACAGCTTAGATGAGGCTCTCACCACGAGATCTCTTAAGTTTATTCTTGAGCAAGAAGAAGTTGACGCGGAAGTTGATGTTGAGGAGGCTCCCCCTGAAGATGAAGGTGAAGTACAAGTCGATTATACTGATGAAGTTGAAGAAACTGAAGAGGAAGACGAAGAACCCGCTGAGGAAAAATTGCCTGACCTAGACATAGCAAATTTTGCCTTGAAGGTGGCACGACTTGCGGAAATCCCTGAAAAAGTTCTTGACCTGAAAGATGCTGTTATAAATCGAGCTATACAATATTTGAAGTCAAATTATAATGACAATGTTGCAAAAGATTTTGAGGCCGCCTTGATGGATAAATTTCAACTTGCAGTCCCAGAAGAAGAAGTTGAAACTCTTCTTGCATCTGATTTGCCGCCCCCGGCAGCCGTTGGTGCTGGTCCAGGAGTAGGTGCCGGAGGCTAAGTGGTTAAGTATAAGGACTTTGATCGTCGTAAGTCTATCCACGTAAAGTTGTACACAGAGACGCATGCGGCCTTTAGAGTCGAACTTATGAAAAAGAAGCTTTCTATGCAAGAAGTCTTCGAGGACTTTGCGCAAAGAGTAGTGTCAGGTGACGGATTTGCCCACCGAGTCTTGGAAACAATCCAGAAGAGAAAGCGCAACAAAGAAATAGAAAAACTTTCAGAGACTGATATTGAGACGCTTTTTGACGCCATCGAAGATAATCAGGGTTATGAGGGATAATGTTTGGCAATACTAGGAAAATAAAAGAGCTTGAGAATCAGATTGAAGATCTGAAATATCTGTGTTCTCAACTAACAAATAACGTTATAAGGCTTATGCAAGAGCAGGCTATCGTTACAGAGACAGTAAAAAATTTACTGCAGAGTCAAAAAGTAGTGAACAAGATTATAGGTGCTAAACACGGAATCGCCATCGTGAACGATGACGATGACTTTATTCATTAGGGGGCGAAAAATGGTACAGGCATTCTTAGATTCAAGACTTAGCAAATTTATCTCACGTAAATTTCTCGTATGGCTTTCCGCCACCGGACTATTAATGGCTAGTAAGATCGACGGAGAGCAGTGGGTTTACGTCTCGATGATCTACATTGGAACCCAGGCAGTTATTGATTCCTTCCTCCAGTGGAAAGGTAAGGGCAGGTGATATTTCTTTCTAAAGCATGGGCCTGGATTAAAAAGTCTTGGAAGCTGGTTATCGGTCTCATTGTGGGCTTCCTTGCCGCATTTTTTACGCTAAGAGAAGGTCCTGTCTCTGAGGGTTTTAAGGCACTTATGAAAATACGCAAGGATGAAGAAGAGCTGGAAGAAAAGATTGAAGATGAGCTTACATCTCAATCTGAAAAAGAAAAGAGAATCGACGAGGAAACACAAAAGCGCCTCGCAGAGATAGAGCAGCAGTTCAAGGAAAAGAACCAAGAACTTGAACAAGACAAAAAAGAAGAAGTAAAAAGAATAGTACGGGAAACCGACGGTGATCCGAGTGAGCTAGCCAAGCGCCTCAGTGAATTGACAGGTTTATCCGTAGCTAATAATGATGTAGAATAGATTGATACGGAGATATCATGAGCGAATTTGATTTTATTGATGATTATGCTGAGCCTCAAGCTAATCTTGAGACTCTTGCTGAGAATGCTGCAGAGTCAGCCATTAACATTGCCTTTATCGGTGTCGGAGGAGGTGGGTGCAAGATTGCCAAAGCTTTCTTGGATCTAGGATTTACCAAGACAATCCTTCTTAATACGACCACCAAAGACTTCCAGACAGGCATCAACGAGGATCACCTTGTAGCTCTTCCGGGGGCAGACGGCCTGGCTAAGAACATTGAGCTTGGGCGCCAGGTTCTGGGTGAGAACAGCGCTTTTGTAGAAGACGCTCTTCGGACAAAGCTAGGCAAGGTTGATTGGCTCTTCGTCTGTGCAGGCGGAGGAGGCGGTACCGGATCATCTGTTTACACTCTAGACCCCGTCTTCAAGAGATACCTTGAAACCAATGAGGCAACTGGTAAAGTTGTCTACGTTATCTCCCAGCCTACTGCACAAGAGAAGCTTAATTCTACCATCAAGAAAAATGCAGCATCCCTTCTGAAGGATGTTCAAAAAGATCCCTACGTTGTTCTTGACAATGAGAAACAGCTTAATGCTTTCCGCGGCCGGGTCGGAGTGCTAGGACTTTACCCAGCAGCGAACAAAGCTTTCGCTAAAATGTTTTGGCAGCTTCTTCGTCTTGCTGACGAACCCTCACCCGTTCAAGTGTTTGACGGTAAGGATCTTGAGAGATTTTTAAGCTCACCCGGCCGTATGGTTGTAGGTTCTTCGATTTGTGCACCAGGACCTAACTTAGGTGTGCAGCTCTACCAGACTTGCCTAAATAATTCTCCTTGCCCGACGCCAAAGGGGCACGCTGAGACAGGTGTTCTTCTGCAAGTAATCACTGAAGATCATGCTAACGATGTAAGTATCAGCGGGCACCTTGAAGCATCAACTGCCTACGTGGGCGGAAGAACCAATACGCTTTTCTCAGGCATTTATGTTCGTGATGATCTTCCGGGACTCGTGACAGTATTAGCTTTAGGCGGCTTGAAGTGAGATTTCTCTTAGCTGCAGCACTGATTGTTGCACCGCAGCTATCTTATGCTGAGTGTGCTGATCTGACCCCGCTTAATCAAGGGCAAACAGCCCCGTGTGACGGCGTGCATGTAAAAGCAGCAGCGATGGCTAAGATTGTAGTTGATATAGAAAATGCTAAGAAGCAGTGTGATCTTCGGGTAGATGAGCAAAAGAAAAAATCCGATGCTATATGCACCGGAGAGCTTGGTAAGCGCGATGTTGAGATCCTCACAATAAAGAATATTCACGAGTTAAAAGAGGATATGCGGAAGAAGCAGATTAACTTTCTTGTAACTCAACTTGATAAGTCACAGCGCCCTGGCTGGTATTTCGTTGCAGGTACTGTAGCAGGAATTGCAGTCACTATGGCATCTGCTTGGACTTTAAACCAGATAAAATAGCAGTGCAAGACCATATTTATTTCGACTCACTGTTACCGGAGTAGATAATGACTGTTAAGATCACTGAAACTGCCTTGCGAGAATTTGTAAGGAACATGCTTCTAGAAGAAGCAGGAGACGATGCTCCCGCAGAGGAGACAAATCCACCTGCAGTATCTGAAATACCGATGGATAAACCGGATACTCCTTTAGAGGCAGATCCCCAAGTTGTTGATAATGAGCTTGGACCACCCACTGCAGATCCTTCCTACGTTCCTGATGGAATGCCTGAACTAAAAGTTGCAGTTGGAAAACTTCTAGATGATGTTCCTGATTCTGCAATTGGAACTGCTTATAAAATAGTTCGAAAATCTTTGGACAATCTACACAGCGTTCTAAGGCAAAGATCTGAGATTAGCCCGGGAGTAGAAGTTGTCATACCCGGTAGCTTTGAACCTGGCGATCCTATTTCTACTGAAGAGCCGACTGATATCCTTGACTTAAGCGAAAGCACAAGCTTGGAAAGATTAGTATACTTTATTTCTGAGGCACCTTATGAACCCGGGCGCGTAAGCATGGACAGTTCTTTAGTTAAAGGCGCTTCCGATCCTACAGATCCCTTTGCGAATGTAGAATTCGGCGAAGAAGAAGATGAAGAGTTCGAAGAAGAAGAAATAGAAGTTTCTCCTGCAGCCCCAGGCGCTCGAAGAGTTGTAGATGCTCCAAAGGGAGGTGTAACAGCCGCCGGATTCGGAACTGATGATGTTCAACCTGACACTGATCTTGAGAAAATGATCGGAAGTCAAATGTCTTCAGCGCAAGCTGAAAAGATGAGGAAAGATAAGGAATCTGCAGAAAAAGCCCAGGCTGTTATCGACAAAGAGCAGGGTGTAGTTTCTCAAATGCTAGTAGACAAGAGCTTGGCTAAGAGGATTGAAATCGCAAAAGAAATGTTTGCCAGCAAAGCAAGCGCCATCGACGCGGCCCTCGAGAAAGGTGATGATTTAGACACTGTTCTTAATTTTGACGAACTTGAGAGAGTTCAAGAAGAGCTTGAGGCAACAGATGCGTTCACACAGTCAATGCAAGCAGGATCATCAAAGTTCAGCGAAATGTCTGACGACCTTAAGTCGAGATATGCAGATGTTTTTCTTGGTGGCGGTGAGCCGATGAAGTCCAGTGTATTTAGAAACCTTCAAGATTCTGCATTCATGAAATTTATGATGGGCCTAGCTATTGGCCCTGATATATTCGATGAGAAGTTTGTTGAATTTATAATTTCTCCTCCTGAGGATGCTAAGAAAATTAGAAGCTTCCTGATAAAGCACACTGACGTGGCGAGAATAATGTCAAACCCAACAGCGGGAGGTGTTGAAAAAGTCCTGGACCAGCTTCGTGAAAAGTCCGGCGGCAACGATCTAGTAGATCAGTACAGGCATCTTGTAACTCTTTACCTAGCTAATGACATTGATTTTCCCGGTGCAAAGTCTTCAAAGTTTCATTTCAATAAGAAGGTTGGAAACGAAGCTTTAGAGAAGGCAGTATCTGGTCTTATTCGAAGAGGTGAAAAAGAAGACTATGATAATCTTAAGCAGCTTCTTAACGATCCAAAGAATAAGAAGACAGTTGCAGGGCACTTGGGTAAGGATTGGAAGATTGAATCCTGGAAGTCTAAAGAGGTAGAAGAGGAAGTTCCTGATCTAGAACCTCAATCGGAACCCAAGGCTGAACCAGCAATAAAGCGCTCATCTGGTGGAGGAACTTTCCGCCGCCGGCGAACAGAAACCGAGATATCTGAGGCCATGACGCCCGCAGATGCTATCTTACAATCAGCACCAGTAAATCCCGACCTTGACAAAGCACTTCTTCTTGTGAAGGGTATTGCATGACTAAAGGCTTCTTGAAGGAGCTTAGTAGCGCACTTAGGCAGGGATCTGCTGAAAAGCAGGAGTATGCTTCGAGACTTCTTTCTGAGATGTCAATGCCTGTACTTCCTAGAGAAAATTTGAGATCTAAGTGGGAAGTTTTGGAGTCACCAAAACGCCTTGCACGATCATATACATTTCCAAGTAGTAAAAAATTGCAGGAATTTATAAATGAACTTTTAGAGTACCAGGGAAAAACAAATCACTCCGGAGACATTAGAATCAACCATAACGATGTAACAGTTGAAGTCTACACAAGGGACTTGAACTGCCTTACAGAGCTAGATTATGAGTATGCCAAAATGGCTGATCTTATCTACCGAGACCTGGAGTATTACAGTGATTAATCAGAACGAAGAAAGATTTTTTGCTTCCGAAAGCCTCCAGGGAACTTTGACGCCTGATTTGCTAGAAGGAAGATCTACTGCAGGCTCTTTTGCCTTGATAGCAGGAGATCAGGAATATGAGCTTCATTCTTATGATGAAGGACCGGCCGGCGTCACTATGATTTTTAATTGCAGCGCTGATATGTTGCCGGCAATACTTGACACAAATGTATCAGGTATTAATTTGCGCTGCGGAAAAAATGAAATAACCCGGGATCTTTCGAGATATGAGATCAGCTGGGATATAATTAGAATTGGGTCATCTAACTACAAGGTGACACTATCTTTTTCGAAGAACCAGGCAGGAATAATAAATGGCTAACGAGAAATCAAATCCAAAGCCCGCTGAAAAAAATACGCAGGCCACTCCTCCGGGACCGTTTGATAAGTTTATTGATGATCAGCTCAAGAGAGAGCAGAAGAATATAGCGCGCCACAAAAGTGTAGCCGATCACGGTGAAACACCGCAGCAGAAATACAACAGACTTTACCGAGAAAATCCCGGTAACAAGACGGTCTGGAGAAAAAAATGAGTAAGAAGATAACAACAGGATCTCAGCTTGAGAAGTTCCTGAAACGCCTTGTAAGTGAGAGCATGGACCAGGCCCAGGAAGAGCTTGAAAACTTAAGCGAAAATTCTATTCCGCATCTTCGAGAGCAAGAAGAAGCCGAAGAAGAAGTTGAGGAAGAAGAAGTTGAGGAAGAAGAAGTTGAGGAAGAACCTGCTGAAGAAGATGAAGTAGACGTTGATGTTGAAGATGAAGAATCCGAGGAAGTAGAAGTCGACGTAAGCGTAGATGAAAAAGATCCAATGCAGCGCCCATCCGCAGAAGATCGTGCTCCTAAGAAGCCAGAATCTGGGGGAGAAGTCACCCTTGGAAACATCCTGTACAATATCAATCACATTCGAAGCGGCCGATCTCTTAAAGACCCAGAAGTTCGGAGCAATCTCCAGGACTATTTTAATCGCCTGAGCAACCCAGAGAGAATGGCACTCTCAGAATTCTTAGAAGGCCTCACTGATGTTATTGTCAAGGGAGTTCCTGCAGAGGATGCAGAAGATCCTGGCGATGAAGTCAAGATGAGCGAGCCTGGTGCTGATTCGAGCACCGAAGAAGTTGAAACTGAAGACGAAGTCGAAGTCGAAGAAAAAACTGCTGAAAAGCCAGCAGAAGATTTAACCCCACCAATCCAAGTACGGAGATAAAATGAAGACCACAACTATTACGTTGGGAAACGGAAGTGTTTTAGAAGTGCAGCATACGCCTGAGTTCATAACAAAGGTATCAGCGTGGAAAGGCGTCCAAGAAGAAAGGATTAGCCCGCACGATATAAAGGATTTCATTAGGTCATCATTTAAGATCGCAATGGATGATGGATCATTAGAAAAGGTAGAGGCCATCTAAGTGAACGAGAAGCTGCTCAGACAGATCATTCGCCAGGAGCTCCAAACGCTCTCTGAGGGAAAGATGATGAAAACGCGAGAAGGTTCTCGTGTTGACTATGCGTCTGAGGAGTACATCGCTGAGCTTGAGAAAGATCTTGAAGAGCTGGTGGGAATGAGGAAGCGCAGGGGCATGCGAGAAAGAGAGAGATATGTTCTTTCTCGAGCGGTTGATCATATTCGAGCAAGCCTAAAGAGAGCCACCAAAGCCCTGGAAAAGAGAAATGCTTTTCGCAAAGCCGCAGAGACAGATCTCATCGTAGACAGCGAAAAGTAAAAAATACCTTTGTTAGTGTAAACTTTCTAGTAGTAGTGTATTATAAGATTACTAGGAGGCACCCTAATGGCCGAAGAGAAAAAGAACTGGATCCCAGAGATCATGTACGAGGAGAGCTCCGGAGAGGGCTCTTCAAATCTGCCTTTCATCCAAGTCCCGCAAGACGAGGAGATGCCCAAGCTTTTGTTCATGTTTGAAAGTCGTCAAACTGATGACGTAGAGCCCGGGCCTGAAGGAGAAGAGCTACCTGTTTTTGAGTGGGATCTTCACCAATATGCCAATATGGCAGTCTTAAAAGAAGCTCTTCGTCCTGAGCTGTTTGATGAGGTCCGAGTCTCACTTGGCTTGCAGACTATGGCTGAAGCAGTTTCCGCCGGACAGCAGATTTCACAAAACGTCAGAAATACTCTGGAAGATTAAATGCAATACGTCACCCGAGAAGATGTTCGATCCACGCTTGTCGATATGCAAGGATTCTACCAAGATCTCAAGAAGGTCTTTTCTGAAAGCGGAATGAACATTGAGGACAACTTAGGTCGCCGAAATATCCTTATGTCTCAGGTGCAGGAGGAGTTTCTTGCACGAGCGCTGAGTCGACGGTATGAGAGTGTTATAGCTGACGGCGCCCCAGGCAAAGCTGATATCTTTATTGCTGATCATGACCGAGAGATCGAATGCAAACTAACAACTGTCAACAAGTCAGGCGCAATCAGTTTTCAGTCGGACTATGAGACTCTCAAGCAGAAGGGCAGCTTGGACTACGTTTATTTCGTTGCTTCACCTGACTTCGAAACCTTCGCAGTACTTTACTTCCAGGGTTTGACAGTCGACGACTTCAGGCCCCTGTCTAACGGATCTCGAGGTAAGGTTGCAATGAAGAAGCATGAGGGAATGAAGAAGGTAGATATTCTTTGGGGCGGTGTCCAGAAGAAGAACGACCTGGAGCTTGAAAAGCTAGCAGGGCTTTTTGAAGAAGAGACAGAGCGCCATAGATCGAACATGCACCGCGTGAACTTCCTGAAGAATGAGATCACCCAGAAGATCTCCACAAAAAAACATACTTCGGGAAAAAGGCTGTCTGACCGCGATCTAAAGTCCTCAAGTTCACAGTTTGAAAAGCTGTTCGAGAGGCAAGAGCGTGAGCGATCGCGCCATTCAAAAAAAGTAAGAGGATTACTCGATAGAAAAACCTATTGGTTGTCACAGCCCGGGAAGTACTCATTCTTGCTTGAAAAAGTGTCACATTCTATTGCTGAGTGATATTTAAACTACGCATAGACATTTATGCAAGGAGATCAATCATGGATTTTAACGCCAAGCGTTTAGCACTCTTAGCCGGCGTCGGTAACCCCGAGGACCGCCACGCAATCGTTCAGGAACAAGCACAGCAGCTTAATGAGTCTATCGAAGCTCGCCAGACAAGTTCAGACGAAGAAGACGTCCGCAAGGCGGTCCGCCGTACAATCCAAAAGATGGTCTCCGAAGGCGCGATCAACCTCCAAGAAGACAGTATCGCACGTGAGCTCGAACACCTCAGAGCAAATCTCCAAGCTGATCACGATCACATCGCTGCTCTAGTTGATGATATGCACGACGACAAAGATGAGATCGAGAGAGCTGAACACCACCGCGAAGAAATGCATGAAGAAGAAGGCTACGGCATCACTGGCGGAGCAATGCACGTCTTTGAAGACGAAGACACAGTTTCCGATGCTGATCTCGAAGATGATCCAGCTTACGATGCCTCCGAAGACGATGACGATGAATACGATCTCACAGATGAAGAGAAAGCCAAGCGCGCTGCAGATCGAGCAGCGGCCGCCAAAAAGGTTGCTGCACATCCGTTTGCACAAGCCATAAAGAAAGGGCTTGAAACTGCAACTGGAGGAGGTAAGCCAGGCGATGAAGTCAAGGAAAGCATTAACGAAAACGATGCTGCTCTTATGAGGCTGCAAAAGCTCGCAGGCCTCCAGATTCTCTCAGAAGGACACCACGGTGATCACATGGAAGAGGATGAGCTTGAAGAGGATATGGTCGACGGAGTTGATCCTGCCCCTCCTGCTTTTGCTCAACGTGTCGGTGAACTCTCTGAAGATGAGGACGGTGTGATCTACGAGCTGGAAGGCGGCGGCCTTGAGATGCAGTTGGGCGATAAGCGCTACGTGCTGCAAGAGCTAGAGGGTGGCGAAGACTTGGATGAAGTGCTCGACGAAGTTGAAATCGATACGTTCACTGACAAAGACGGCAATAAGTGGTCAAAGTCTGAGTAAACATCTGAACATATCAGGTTAGAATAAGCTCGGAGGTCCAAAATGAGACTACACCCGAGTGCTATTAAGCGATTACTGAAGATTTACGACACCTATGGTGGTTACAGAGAAGAGACCAAGCTTCGGCAAGAGCTAGAGCGTCTTGATCTTTCCACATACCATCAACAGGAGCCCCCTAATAATGAAGTGCTGGTATGCACTGATGAGCTCCAGGCGGCCCTAAGGAATTTGTAATATGACGTCTTATGATGTCGGTCAAGTTGTTTACGTTGTTTCGTCCCAAAAAATGCAGGTTCTTCCGTTTGTTATTTCGGAAGAGGTAGTTAGAAAGACTCTTGCAGGCCAGGATGTTACCTATCTAGTCAAGAGAGACAAGACGAACAAGACGTATAACCTTGCCGAGATCCAGGGAGATGTCTACGTGGACATCGACGACGTGCGTAACTCGCTGATCATTAATGCTACTAATGCTATCGAAAAGATCTGCGATCAATCGCGTCGAAAAGGTGAATCTTTGACATCTTCACCGAGGCAGCCTAAACCCCAGCCCCCCTCTAAAGAGACCGCCGTCAATGTACCTACTGACGAAGATCTAAAAAGTTTTGTTTTAGATGACGGAACACGTGTTAGAGTGAATATGCAAGATATGTAGTCTCTAGAGGGGATTTACATGCAACTTGATGAATTTACCGACGTCGCGGGCGACATTATCATGTCTTCGATCCAGAAGGCAAAAAGCTTAAATAAGGCACCAGTACCTGAGTTCATACTTGAAGGTATCATAGAGCATTCTGACAGCCCTGTGTCTGCAATGATGATCAGCCACAAGATAGACAAGGAAAAGGTCCTTAGGGAGACCAAGGAGTATTTGTCTACGCTCCCTGACGTGCAAGGCGATCACTCGTCTGAAGAGGGTGTTATTACTGTTCATCCGAGGCTTGCGTCACTTTTAGAGCGCGCAAAGAAGTCAGCTAACGACACCGGCGATGCTTACGTTGATACACTTACTGTTTTTAAGCAGTTTTACACAGAGGGAACAGACAACAAAGGTACCCATCTTCTCACGTCTAACGGGATGTCGATGGAGAAAGCAGTATCTTCTTTCAAGAAGATCAGGGGTAACAAGAAGGTCAAGACTCGAAAAGAGCGCTTAGACTCTAAGGTCCTTGAAAAATACTGCACCAATATGGTAAAAGCTGCATCCCTAGGTGAGTTTTCTCCTGTTATCGGTAGAGAGTTTGAGACCCGAAGAATCATCCAGATCTTGTGTAGAAAATCAAAGAACAACCCGATCATTATCGGAGAGTCTGGAGTTGGTAAGACAGCCGTGGTCGAAGGCCTGGCTCAAAGAATCCACCGAGGTGACGTTCCAGACTTTTTAGAAGACTCTGAGCTTTATGAGCTTAAGATATCGTCCCTTGTCGGAGGTGCTAAGCATAGAGGCGATCTGGAAGAGAGAGTAACTGAGCTGATGGATGTCATCGCCAATCTTCCAAAAAATATTGTTCTATTTATCGATGAGATTCACAGCATCGGTAAATCCGGAAGTGACGTAAGTCTCTCAGACCTTTTTAAACCTGCGCTTAGCAGAAACAAGATTAGAATTATTGGCGCCACTACCCTTGATGAGTACAGAAACTTTATTGAAAAAGATAAGGCTTTGGAGCGAAGACTCCAGTCTGTCTTTGTAGAGCCGCCAAGTGTTCGTGAGACTGTCGGAATCTTGCGAGGCCTCAGAGATACATACGAAGCCTTTCACGGTTTGCACATAAAGGATGCATCGCTTATTACAGCATCTGAGCTATCTGATCGCTATATAACTTTCCGTAACCTCCCTGACAAAGCCATCGATCTCATTGACGAAGCTGCAGCAAGAGTAAGGGCAGAGAACGAGATGACCCCCGCAGTAATGTCTGACCTTTCACAGAAGCTATTAATGATCGACATTGAACTTGATTCGCTTCGAAAAGAATCAGATGATGATGATGCCAAGCAAGAAATTGATGAGCTTGAGAAAGAGCGCGCCAACGCCCGGGAAAAACTTAGTACGCTCCAGCGAAAATTTGACACGGAAAAAGGAGTGATTGATCGATATCGAAAAGCCAAAGCAGCCAAGCTAAAAGTAGAAGCCAAGCTGGCAGATGCTCAAGCCGGCGGCTCTGATAGAGATGACTATTTCCGGATGAAGGTGGAGGATCTACCTAAAGTAGAAGAAGATCTTAGGGATGCACAGCAAGCTTTTCATCAGCTTCGTCAGACAGGTGAACTAATGGTAAAAGAGGAAATCAGTCCACTCGAGATAGCTCAAGTGATCTCAGACTGGATTGGAATTCCGGCTGAAAATCTTTCCAAGTCTGATCGAGAAAAACTAACAACTCTAAAAGGGGATATCGAGGCACAAGTTTACGGTCAACCCGATGCTGTAAAAGGCGTATCCGATGCGATTATTCGTTCTCGTGCAGGTCTCTCAGATGAGTCAAGACCGATCGGATCTTTTCTGTTCTTAGGTCCATCAGGCGTAGGAAAGACATGGCTTGCAAAATGCTTAGCGAAACTGATGTTCGATGATTATGACCACATGATTCGAGTAGACATGTCAGAATACGGTGAAAAGCATTCTGTGTCTCGCTTGGTAGGTGCTCCTCCAGGCTACATCGGTTTTGAACAAGGCGGCCAGCTGACTGAAGCAGTGCGCCGTAGGCCCTATTCTATTGTCTTGCTTGATGAGATTGAGAAGGCACACCCAGAAGTGTTTGATGTTTTGTTGCAGGTTTTAGATGACGGAAGACTTACAGACGGTCAAGGGAGGATGGTGAACTTTAAAAACACTATCATTATTATGACTTCTAATATCGGGTCGCATCTCTTGCTTGAAGCTCTGACTTCAACAGGTGAAGTATCTGATTCTGTCCGTGAGAATGTCATTACCCTCCTAAGAGCCAAGTATAGGCCTGAAATTTTAAACAGAATTGATGAGATAGTGGTCTTCAACCCGCTTTCCAAAGATCTTCTAGGAAAGATCGCGATCACCTGCTTAGAAGAAGTTAGAGACAGGCTGTCTAAGAAGAAGATAAAGATTGAGTGGACAGATCAGCTAATACAATATTTGAACAGCCAGCAATATGACCCATCCCAAGGTGCCCGCGGGATGAAGGCGTTTGTTAAGAAGAATGTTGAGACCGATATCGCCTCTGCCATTGTTCATAATCATGACGTGTCAAGCTTTAAGATTGATGTAGTGGATGATAAAGTGCAAATTCAACCCGTAGAGAATAATTAGTAACATGGCAAGCACACGCATCATAAGTGAACAGGCTTTCGGTCGATCAGACCTGATACGCCCATCTGAAGCTCACTACATCCTTGTTTACCCAAAGGGAGTGCTTCTTAACAACGTTCTTACTCACATTAGAATACTCAGGGGAATCGCTACTGTCTACCAGCGTGATACGATCACGAAATCAGGTAATCGCTCTTTCGTACCGATCGAGATCGGATTCATCGTTCCAGAAGGTTATGGCGGCCGCGAGAAGTTTGAAGAAGACATGACTGCTTCGATTAAAAAAATCAAAGGTGTCGCTGAGCTGAGAAAGCACAAGCGCATCCCTAAGAAATAGTGTAAATCCCCGGGCGCTGTGATATAATCTCTGCGGAGATAATCAATGCGTGTGCTCATTCTTGACGGTCACAATCTTATCCATCGTGCCCGAGCTGGTTACCACCGAGGTGACCATTCTGTAACGTTCATGTTCTTTAGGTCTCTTCGACCTCTTGTAGAAAAGATGAATCCCGATAAGGTCTACTTTGTTCTAGAGGGAAGTCCCAAGAAGCGTATCGCAACCGATGCCAACTACAAGGCAAATCGAAAGATCGATGAGTCAGATCCTAAGTGGCAGGCAATGCAGGACTTCTTCCGCCAGAAAGACGAATGCGTGGAGCTCCTTTACAAAGCGTTCCCGTTCAGCATTGTCCGCCACCCCGATTTTGAAGCAGACGACATCATTGCTCACTACGCAAGGTTGCACAAGGAAGACGATGTCATCATCGCCTCAGGTGATTCTGATTTCATTCAGCTGCTAACGGATGAGAACCCGCAGATCAAGCTCTACCACCCGATCAAAAAAGACTTTGTCATCCCGCCAGATTACAACTACCTGGAGTGGAAGTCGATTCGCGGCGACGCTACTGATAATGTGCCCGGGATTCCTCGTCACGGCGACAAGACTGCCGAGAAGATCATGCGTGATCCGGAGCTCTTTGCGCAAAAGCTGGAGGATCCTGAGTGGAAAGCACACTTCGAACTTAACCTAAGCCTGATCCGCATTGATCCCTTGACCGAAGATGAGATCTCTGGCATTCATGTTGTTGAACCGGGCTTGCAACCAAGCTTAATCCAAGAGCAGTTTCAGACTTGGGAGTTTAGCTTTGCGTCTAAAGAGAAGCCCTGGAACACCTTCGTCCAGACGTTTTCTGCTGTATAATTGAACATTTGACAAAGATTGTGATACATAATAGCTACCTATGAATAATCTTAAAAAACTCTTTAAAGCCTCATCCCGAGAAATAAAAATCGGGGACACACTTCAAACCATTAAGACTTACCAGTGCAAGAAAGGGTGCGGATATAACAATGCTCGCCCTGATCCTGATAAAAAGACTTGTCCTGGCTGTGATTACAAAGAGAAGATCGCGAAGCAGATAGCCGCCGAAGGAACGCTGAGGACTAAGTCCGGTGCACCCAAGAGAAAAGGCGGGAATTTCCGAGAAGTAAATAAGGGTGATGATTAGGAGGGCGAATGCCTGAAGGTCCTGAGTGTAGGCGCATGGCGCTACAGATATCTGAAGAAGTTTCCAATAAAAGGCTGATTGATATCGTCGTTGAAAGCGGCAGATACACCAAAAAACCCATAGTAGGAATTGATGAGATTCTGAAAGAGACTCCTTTAAAGATTCACGGCGCCGGAGTTCACGGCAAGTTCATCTTTTTTCTACTTGATAACGAGTGGTCGATTTGGAACACTTTGGGCATGTCTGGTCGGTGGTCTAGAAATCATGAAAAGCACTCTCGAGTAAGGCTCGTTCTTGATGATGGTCCAGTTTTTTTTAATGATACCCGAAATTTTGGGACGCTTAAGTTCGTTCGTGGAAAACAGCCAATTATTGATAAGCTTAACTCCCTTGGGCCGGACTTGTTAGCAGAAGAATGCGCTGATGAAATGTTCATCAAGTGCCTAAGAAGGAAAGATAAAAAGACTGTAGTGGAAGCTTTGATGGACCAGTCAGTAGTGTCAGGTATTGGAAACTATGTCAAAGCTGAAGTCTTATACTTGTGCAAGCTTTCTCCTCATCGCGTCGTTTCTTCTCTGACTGATGCGGATCTCAAGAATTTAAATCTTGCAACCAGGTCTGTCCTAGTTAATTCTTTTGATAGCGGCGGAGCAACAATCCAGTCATATAGAAATTTTTATGGAGAAGTAGGAGATGCCTCTCAAAGATTTGCTGTATATGGTCGAAAGAATGATCCTCAAGGAAGAGGAGTAATTAAAGAGCAGACCAAGGACGGAAGAACAACACACTGGGTTCCGGAAGTCCAGAAGTGACATTTACTTAGTAGAACATCTAAGATAATATCACACATGATTAATGTGGCACATATAGGATCAGGATCTATCTCAGAGTACCAGATCGTGACGATGGAAAGCTCTTCTTTTAAAAAGGTTGCCGACTTTGAAGCGCTTGATACTAATATGGCCTCTTTTTACAAGACTTATAGACAGGTTTTGTCTGTGACCTACGGGCTTAAACCTCGTGAACTTATACTTTTGCCGAAAGTAAGCAGTATGTTAAAACTATGGAGATCAGCAAATGACCCTTCCTGATAATCACCAGCAGCAGTTACGCCAATCCGGCGTCTTAAATGAAAATGAAGTTGTCGCTAAAGAAGGCGATCTTTACGTCGCTACTGACGTTCTAACTGGAACTAAGCGCATCGTTACTATACCCCAGAGTTTGCTTGAGAACTTGCAGCGCCGAGTTTTGAGAGATTAATATGCATTTCCAGACGAATAAAAGCGTCCTGTTTGACGAAGATGCCAGGCAAAAGTTGCTTGAAGGTGTAAATATTCTTGCCGATGCAGTCAAGGTAACTCTTGGTCCGAAAGGTAAGAACGTTGTTATTGAACACCTGGACCGTGCACCGACAGTCACAAAAGACGGAGTCTCAGTTGCCCGAGCTATCAACCTGAAGGAAAGGTTTCATAATCTCGGCGCCCAGATGGTAAAGGAAGTAGCATCACGTACCAATGACGTGGCAGGAGATGGTACGACCACAGCGACAGTATTGTCGCAAGCAATATACACAGAAGGCCTCAGAATGCTGGCCAGCGGTTATCCAGCCACAGACATTAAGGTTGGTATTGATTCTGCCGTGGAAGAGATTACAGGTTATCTGAAGGATATGTCAACACCCGTGTCAGACAATGATATGATCGCCCAAGTTGGAACTATCTCTGCTAATGGCGCCGACGATATCGGAAAGATGATCTCGCGCGCTCTAGATCAAGTTGGACGTGACGGCGTAGTCACTGTTGAAGAAGCTAAGGGTTTCGATACAACAGTCGAGATTGTGGAGGGTATGCAGATCGACCGCGGATATGTCTCGCCTTACTTCGTGACTAACGGTGAGAAGATGACGTCAGAACTGAAGAACCCGTACGTTTTTATCACAACTAGAAAGCTTACTTCGTTATCTGATATTGTAACTGTTCTTGAAGGAATAGTTCAGCAAAGCAAACCTGTCCTGTTTATAGCAGAAGATGTTGAGGGCGATGCTCTTCAGGGTCTTGTTGTAAATAAAATGAAAGGAATCGTTGAGGCTTGTGCAATTACTTCTCCGGGCTTCGGCGCCGGGAGAATTGAGATGATTGATGATATTGCGGCGCTTACAGGCGCTACTGTAATATCTGATGCAAATGGAATAAATTTCGCTGATGTTAAGCTTGAGCACTTAGGGACGGCAAAGAAAGTAATTGCTAGTCGAACTAGAACAATCATAGTGGGCGGATCTGCTAAAGCCCGCGAGGTAAAAGGTAGAATTAAAGATCTTCGAAAGCGCCTTAAGGGTTCTTCTATCTCCGAGCAAGAAAGAGACTTCGTCAAGCAGCGCATCTCCAAGCTCGGGGGTGGAGTAGCAGTTCTTCGTGTAGGGGGATCCACTGAGCTGGAAGTAAAAGAACGCAAGGATCGCGTTGATGATGCCCTTAATGCAACGAGAGCCGCAATCGAAGAAGGAATCGTTCCAGGGGGCGGGGTTGCGCTGGTACGAGCAGCATCCCAGCTTCAGTCGAATCCAGGGGAAATAGACGGGGCTGCTATCGGTAGAAGCATTATCAAAAGAGCGTGCCAAGCGCCACTCTCCCAGATCGTTAGCAATGCAGGTGGAGAACCTGTTATTGTCATGGCTAAGGTCGCGGATCTTGTAGGCAATGAAGGCTATGACGCAGCTAACGACGAGTTTGGCGACATGATTGAAGCAGGTATCATTGATCCCGTCAAGGTGACCCGATGTGCGCTTGAGAATGCAGCTTCAGTTGCGGGACTTATGCTCACAGTTGATGCCAGCATTGTGGAAGATACCAATGAAGACTAAGGCTCTAATTTTTGATATGGACGGCACTCTTACGCACAGTAGGCAACCCGTACCTAAAGAAGTTTTAAAAGCTCTAAAAAAACTGAGGGGCAAGTATAAGCTCTATCTTGTGACAGGATCTAACTTCTCTAAGGTTGAGGAGCAGTTTGGGTGGGACAAAGTCATAGAAATCTTTGAGAAGGTCATGTGCTGTAACGGAACTACTGTGTTCCAGACTAGCCTGGATCCCGATGATGAGCACGGAAACCTTGAACCTGATCTTATTCACAAGGTGAGCCTGATA